>Ga0265293_10001123_pt1 | contig 60143 bp, 50 predicted proteins | sample Munlanlewell138R_FD_192505 | JGI IMG/M metagenome (GOLD analysis project Ga0265293, IMG submission 192505) | Leachate microbial communities from a municipal landfill in Southern Ontario, Canada - Leachate well 138R | ecosystem: Engineered > Solid waste > Landfill > Unclassified | place: Canada...
CGCGCAACCGCTACAAGGACACGCCGGTTCTCGGCAAGGACGTCGGCGCCAAGGTGCGCAAGCTGATCGACGACCACGTGATCTCGCTGGGCATCGACCCGAAGATCCCGCCGATCCAGCTGACCGATGCGGAGTTCGACACGCATCTTGCGCGGGCAGCCAACGACCGCGCCAAGGCTTCCGAGATGGAGCACGCGATCCGCTCGCACATCCGCCGACACACCGACGAAGACCCGGTGCTGTACCGCAAGCTGTCTGAACGCCTGAACGACATCCTGACGGCCCTGGGCGAACAGTGGAACGAGGTCATTGGCCAGCTGCAGAAGATCATCGACGAGCTGAAGAGCGGCGAGGCGGGCGGCGCGGACACCCCGGACGACCTGCCCGGGCACTGCGCGCCCTTCCTGCGCACGGTACTGGACGTGGTGTGCGCCGGGCAGACGCCAAAGGCGGCCGAGGTGATGCGGCTGAAGAACGTGACCGCCGATCTGGTGGACCTGCTGGTTCAGGAACTGCAGGGCAATAGAAATATCTGGACGCCGAACAAGCGGGCGGATCAGGACGCCCTGAACGCCCGGTTGTTCGAGCACCTGATGCGCGTGCGCCCGCCACTGGTGGATACCGACAAGGCGGGCGTGCTGGCGGACAGATTGATGGAGCAGGCACGCGCCAACCACGACAGGCTGGTGCAGGCATGAGCAGCGATCGCCAGACCGTCCGACACTCGTTGTTCGCCGCCGCAGGGAGCCGCCGTGCCGCGGTGTGGGGCTCCCATGCCGCGACGCGGGCACCCGTGGACTTGCCCACGCTTCAGGTGGACGACCTGCAGTTCCGGGTGCGGCGCAGCGCGCGTCGCAGGACAATGCAGATCACGGTCGAACGTGATGGCGACCTGGCGTTGTCGGCGCCGCCCGAAGTGGACGATGCCACGCTGCGCGCTTTCGTGCAGGAAAAACGCTTCTGGATCTATACCAGGCTGGCCGAAAAGAATCGCCTGCAGCGCCAGGTGCCGCGCAAGGAGTTCATCGACGGCGAGGGCTTCCTGTACCTCGGGCGCAGCCATCGGCTGAAGCTGGTCGATGCGCAGGACGTGCCGCTGAAGCTGACAGCCGGGCGCTTCTGTCTGCGCCGTGATGCACTGCCCGCTGCCCGCGAGTACTTCATCCGCTGGTACAGCGAGCATGCCAGAGCCTGGCTGGCAAGCCGGGTGGCCGAGTACCAGTCGCGCATGGAAGTCTCACCGGCTGGTGTGAGGGTGCAGGACCTGGGCTACCGCTGGGGATCATGCGGCAAGGGAGACTGGTTGTACTTTCACTGGAAGGCAATCCTGCTGCCAGTGCGGATCGCCGAGTACGTGGTGGTGCACGAAATCGCCCACCTGCATGAGCCGCATCACACTCCAGCGTTCTGGCTGCGCGTGGAGCGCGCGATGCCGGACTACCTGCAGCGCAAGGCCTGGCTGGCCGAGCACGGAATGGATGTCGAAGGGATCTGAGAACGATAGCGGACAACATCACCAACGATCAGCAGTTTGTTCGCGCCGAGCGGCAGGGCCGTCGGGATCGCGCAAAAGTACGCTGAGGATGCTGGTATCCAGCAGATAGCCGCTCACAGGATGTCCTCGGGCGCCACCGGTATGTTGCTGATCTCCGGGAACTGGTCCTCGGACCCGAGCGGTTCTTCCTTGCGCCACTCGGCCAGCAGTTCGGTGATGGTCCGGGGTCCGCCAACGGGTTCGATGACGAGTTTTCTGCCTTCCCGCCGAATCAGCACACGATCGCCCGGCAAAACGACCGATGAAGACGCGAGGCTACGCTTCATAAGACAGCAGGACAACTTCCGCCGCCCGCTGCCGAAGCGGGACCAGCGCTTGATAGGCTGCCGAGGAAAACCAGTTGTTGAGCGCGGTGACTTCGGGAAAACGGATAACGACGATCTCCGGGTGCGGGTTTTCACCGGCAAGAACGGCTGACTGTTTGCCACGAAAGACAAGCTCACCGCCCCACGGAGCCAATGTTCCGGGAACCTTGCCTTGATATTCCGCCCACAATTCAGCGTTCTTCACCGTGATGTGGCCGACGAGATATGCGGTGCTCATTTGCGGAAACTCCAGGAAGAATCAGGAAGGCGGGCATCAATCGTATATCCAGGTCCGGTTCCGAATACAGATTGATCCCGAAGAGTGTTGCTGCATCCGGAGGCGTGAGCCGTTTGCGCCGTGCGTGCCTTTGCGCAGGCGAGAAGCGCAGCAGAGCTGGCGCGCGTGCGCAGCACGCGTCGTCCCTCAAACTCGCCGCACCTGTTCGAGCGCAGCGGACGCAGTCCGCGAAGCGAGTTGTGCGGCGCCGGCCGGCGGCGCGAGCATCGCAGCGAACCCCCGCGCAGCGGGGGCTGCGCACCGGCACGCACGGCGCAAACGGCTCACGCCGGCGGCATATCCATCACGGCATCAGCCGTAGTAACCGCCTCACGTCGGCGCCACCTACCAGCCCACCGCTTCCCCGGACCAGTCGAAAAACCCGCCGCCTGGGTACGCCTGGGGCGCAGCAATCACCTGCCGCATGCCGCGCACACTCTCGTCAACCTCGAGACTCGCACCCGGACCGCCCAGATCCGTGCGCACCCAGCCCGGGTGCAGCGCAAGCACGCGCACGCCCTGCGGTGACAGTTCGACGTGCGCTGCTTTCGTGACCATATTCAGCGCGGCCTTGGAAGTGCGGTAGAGCAGGCTGTTCGGCGTATCCGTCTCCGACACCGAACCCATGCGGCTGCTCAGCAGCGCGATCGTGCCCCTCGCAGCCTCGACCGGACCGGCGAGCACCCCGAGCAGACGCATCGGCGCGTACACATTCGTGTGCATGACGAGATCGAAGTCTGCCACCCCAGGCGGATTCCCGATCCGCAGATGCTGCGGACCGTGGATACCTGCATTGATGATCGCGACATCAAGCGAACCGCCGGCTGTAGTCAGTGCCGCCGCCAGCTGTTGCGGCGCGTCGGCCGCAAGCACATCGAGCGCCAGCGGCTCGACACCGATCGCGCGCAGTCGGTCGGCGTCGGCCTCGGAGCGGTACGTTCCGGTGACGCGCCAGCCGTCACTGGCGTACTGGCGCGCAAACCCGAAACCGATGCCGCGCGAGGCGCCGATGACCAGCGCGCTGCGCATCTTCAGACCATTTCGACGGCCAGTGCAGTGGCTTCGCCGCCGCCGATGCACAGCGAGGCGATCCCACGCTTGCCGCCGGCCTTGCGCAGGGCCCCGAGCAGGGTGACGATCAGGCGCGCGCCCGAGGCACCGATCGGGTGGCCGAGCGCGACCGCGCCGCCGTGAATGTTGACCCTGTCGTGCGGCAGGCCGTGTTCCTTCATGGCCGCCATCGTCACGACGGCGAACGCCTCGTTGATCTCGTACAGGTCGACCGTCTTCGAATTCCAGCCGGTCTTCTCGTAGAGCTTCGCGATGGCACCCACCGGCGCGGTGGTGAACCACTGCGGCTCCTGCGAATGCGTGGCGTGCGCCAGGATACGGGCCAGCGGTTTCGCGCCGACGCGCTGTGCGGTCGATTCGCGCATCAGCACGAGAGCGGCGGCGCCGTCCGAAATCGACGACGAGGTGGCCGCCGTGACCGAGCCGTCCTTGCGGAAAGCCGGCTTGAGCGTCGGAATCTTCTCGGGATTGGCCTTGAACGGCATTTCATCGCGCGTGACCGTCGTGTCGCCCTTGCGGCCGCTGATCGTCACCGGCGTGATTTCCCACTCGAAGCTGCCGTCGGTATTGGCGGCCACCGCACGCCGCGTCGACTCGATCGCATAGTCGTCCTGTTCGGCGCGGGTGAAGCTGTATTTCGCCACACAGTCCTCGGCGTACTGGCCCATCGCCTTGCCGCCGCCGGCCGGCGTCTTGTCGTAGGCGTCCTCGAGTCCGTCGAGCGCCATGTGGTCGAAGACCGTGCTGTGCCCGTAGCGGTAGCCACCGCGGCCCTTGAGCAGCAGATAGGGCGCATTGCTCATGCTTTCCATGCCGCCGGCGACAATGATTTCCTGGCTGCCGGCGACGAGCAGATCATGGCCGAACATCGCCGCTTTCATACCGGACCCGCAGACCTTGTTCAGGGTCGTCGCGCCGGTGGACATTGGAAGGCCGGCACCGAGCGTGGCCTGACGTGCCGGTGCCTGGCCCTGGCCGGCTGGCAGCACGCAACCCATGATCACTTCCTGGACCTGTTCCGGTTTCAGTCCGGCGCGTTCGACGGCGGCCCGGATGGCAATGGCACCCAGTTGGTGGCCTGCCAGGCTCGAGAGTTCACCCATCATGGCGCCGATCGGCGTGCGCGCGGCGGATACGATGACGACGGGGTCGTTCATTCGAAAATCTCCTGAGTTGAAGCGGGTCGGCGCGCCCTGGAGTCGGAACGTGCACAGCCCTGTACCGTAATGGTACTCAGAACCGGCGATCACACTCCCGGGAATGTTGACGTAGTCACAGGAGCGTCGCTGCTGCATTGTTGCACAGCAGCAGAGGTTCGCGCTTGAACCAATTCAGGGAGCTGCCGTCACCGGTTGTGCATGATCGGCACCGTCTGCGCGAATACGGTGACGCAGGCGCAGCTCGTCGGCATACGGGAAGACGTTGTCCAGGCGGCCTTCGCGGATGCGTTTCTGGCGCACCTGCCAGTATTGCGGCTCGAGCAGTTCCGCATGGTGTTTCATGAATGCCGCGCGGATATCCGGATTGCCGAGCAGGAAGGTGCCGAATTCCTCCGGGAAGACGTCGTGCGGGCCGACGGCGTACCAGGGTTCGGCTGACATCTCGTCCTCGGGCGTGCGCGGTGCCGGAATGCGGCGGAAATGGCAGTCGGTCAGATAGGCGACTTCGTCGTAGTCGTAGAAGACGACGCGGCCGTGACGCGTCACGCCGAAGTTCTTGTACAGCATGTCGCCGGGGAAGATGTTGGCCGCCACCATGTCCTTGATGGCGTCGCCGTATTCGATGATGGCCGCTTCCAGTTGTTCCGGATCGGCGTTTTCCAGATAGATGTTCAGCGGCACCATCCGGCGTTCGATGTACAGGTGCCGAATCAGCACCGAATCGCCTTCGTCCTCGAGCAGCGACGGAATGTATTTGCGCAGTTCGGCCAGCAGGTGCGGGTCGAGACGGTCTTTCGGAAATGGCACGCCCGAGTATTCCCAGGTGTCGGCCATGCGCCCGACGCGGTCGTGCGCCTTGACGAGCTGATACTGCGAACGGATGAATTCGGCCGACACCTCCTTGTAGCGCTTGTCCCGGATGACCTTGAAGACATACGGGAAGGAGGGCAGCGTGAACACGAGCATCACCAGCCCCTTGATGCCCGGGGCGATCACGAAGCGGTCATGCGAATGCTTCAGGTGATGCAGCAGGTCGCGGTAGAAGATCGTCTTGCCCTGCTTGTGGAAGCCGAGCATCGTGTACAGCTCGGATTCGGGCTTCGTCGGCATCAGTGTCGACAGGAACTGGACGTAGGCGCTTGGCACCGGCATGTCGGCCATGAAATAGGCGCGCGCAAAATTGAACAGCGGCTCGATCTGTTCGGTGCCGAGCAGGATCGCGTCGAGGTACAGCCGGCCGCGCGAGTTGCGCAGGATCGGCACGGCGAACGGCAGCAGTTCGCCGTCGTTGATGAAGCGTCCGATCAGATAGGCGCCCTTGTTGCGAAAGAACAGCGAGCGCAATACCTGCAGCTGACAGTCGCTGGCCGGCTGGAAATTTCTGCCGAGGTGTTCGCGCACGACCTGTCCGATCAGGGTCAGATCGCGTTCGATGTCGACGAACGGACAGGCCAGGCCGAGATCGACGATCATGCGTCGCGCCGCATCGCGCCAGCCTTCGGCCAGCGGGTAATAGACGCGGTAACTCGTCGGTTCGCTTTCGAGATAGCCGGTCGAGACGGCCGGTCGCACGAAAATGAAGTCGTTGTGAAAGTACGAGCGGTGCAGGATCTTGCAGCATACCGAATTGAAGAAGGTCTCGGCCAGCTCCGGCTGGAAGTGTCCGGCCAGCAGCCGCACGTACTCGCGCTTGACGTTCTGCCAGAGACGGTCATCGATCAGTTGCCGGCCGCTGGCACTCAGGCCGAAATCGGTGCGGATCTTGTCGACGGCCTCGCGTACGCGCGTGTCGTAGAACGCGATGCGGTCGCGCGCCAGCTTGCGGATGCCGTGCCAGTCGCCGCGCTCGAAGCGCGCCTTGGCCTGCTGGGCAATGTAGCGCGACAGTGCGTAGTGGCGGTCGAAGCCGATACGCATCGCCTCGGCGATGGCAATCGACCGTTCGCGCTCCGCGTTCGCAGCGCTCATGATCCGTGCCCCCGCTGCCGGGCGGTTTCGGCAAACAGTTCGCGTCCGATCAGCATCCGGCGGATCTCCGACGTGCCGGCGCCGATCTCGTAGAGCTTGGCATCGCGCCACAGGCGACCGGCCGCCGATTCATTGAGATAACCGCTGCCGCCCAGGCACTGGATCGCTTCGCCGGCCATCCAGGTTGCCTTTTCCGCAGCGTAAAGGATCGCGCTGGCGGCGTCCTTGCGCAGACTGCGTGCATCGACTGCACCAGTGCGCGAGCGGTCGCAGCGCCGGCCGACCTCGTAGACCCAGGCGCGGGCCGCCATCATGGTCGTGTACAGGTCGGCGAGCTTGCCCTGCATCAGCTGGAATTCGCCGATCGGCCGGCCGAACTGCCGGCGTTCGTGGACATACGGCAGGGCGACGTCCAGGCACGCGTGCATGATGCCCAGCGGCCCGCCGGCGAGCACGGCGCGCTCGAAATCGAGCCCGCTCATCAGGACGCGGATGCCTTCGCCGGGCTGTCCGAGCACGTTTTCCGCCGGCACCTCGCAGTCGTCGAAGACGAGTTCGCCCGTGTGGCTGCCGCGCATGCCGAGCTTGTCCAGCTTCTGCGCGACGGAAAAGCCGGTGAAACCCTTCTCGACCAGAAAGGCCGTCAGGCCGTGCGCGCCGGCGTCCGGGTCGCTTTTCGCATAGACGACCAGCACGTCGGCATCGGGGCCGTTGGTGATCCACATCTTGGTGCCGTTGAGGATCCAGCGATCGCCCTGCCGGCGCGCGCGCAGCTTCATCGAGGCGACGTCCGAGCCGGCGTCGGGCTCGGACATGGCCAGTGCACCGATGGCGGCTCCGGAAACCAGGCCCGGCAGGTAGCGGCGCTTCTGGTCTTCGCTGCCGTTGCGGTGGATCTGGTTGACGCACAGATTCGAATGCGCGCCATAGGACAGCCCCACCGCGGCCGAGCCGCGCGAGATTTCCTCCATGGCGACGATGTGGGCGAGATAGCCGAGATCGGTGCCGCCATATTCTTCCGCCACCGTGATGCCGAGCACGCCCAGTTCGCCGAGTCTGCGCCACAGGGGCATCGGGAAGGCGTCGCTGCGATCGATGTCCGCCGCCAGCGGCGCGATCTCGCCTGCGCTGAAGCGGGCGACGGCGGCACGCAGCGCAGCAATGTCCTCGCCGAGATCGAAGTCGGGAAAATGCGCGTCCATCATGTCTGCCCCTCCGGTTCGCTCGGCCCGCTGCGTTTGCCGGACGGACTGCGGCGAGCCCGAACGGGAGCCGCTGCAGCCGGAGGAGACGGGTCGGCGGCGGTGTCTACCCCCGCCTCTTCGTTTGCCGGCCGATGGTAGCGGGGGAACCGGTCGAGCACGCCCAGTGCCTGCAGTTGCGCATCGACCTGTCCGGCCCAGTCGCGGTTGGCCAGCGGACTGGCCGGGCTCGGGTGCAGGATCCGGCCGATGTGCGGCGTCCTGCCCCGCCTGCAGTCGAACAGCGCATGCAGGCGTTGTGTCGCCCAGGCGCCGATGCCGATCGTATATTCCGGGGCAAGCACGGCAAATACCCGGCGCAGGTGGCGATCACAGATTTTCTGCAGTGCCTGCTGCTCGGCCTTCGGCAATTTGTCGGGCGTGCAGTTGCGGCCACTTTCGGCCAGGAACACGAGCGGACAGTAGTTGACGATCAGGATGTGCTCGAAAAATGCGTCGGCCGAGCCGAAGCGCGACTGCGCCCAGCCCCATACGCGCTGACCGCTGACCTCACTGCGTCGGCACGCCAGGCCTTCGATCGGGCGCTTCGGGTGCTGGTGATGCGGACGCCCCAGCGGCGCCTCGAGCTGCATCCAGTCGCGCACCGCACTGACCTCGCCGAACGGCACTCCGGTCTGCATCATTCCGAAAGGACCCGGATTCATGCCGACGAGAAGCACGCGCTTCGGCGTGCTGCCGAAGCGGTGCAGATAGGCCTCGTGCATCGCGCCGGCATAGTCGAGCGGGTTGTACACGTGCACGATCGGCGGCGCGAAACGCAGCCGCGCCGCCGAGCGCGACAGGGTACGGGCGGCAGCGACGAGTTCGTCGGCAACGTTCAATCGATCACCAGTTCGCGCCGGACGCTGCGCACGTCGATCTCGAGTTCGAGCCCGTCGATCGGTGGGCGGCTGACCTGCCACTCGAGTCCGATCCGGGTCAGGCCGCGCGTGGCGAACAACGAACCGACCAGCGGACCGAAATCGTGCACCGTATAGATCTGTACGCCGGTGATGGAATCCATCCGTACGCCCAGCTCCGCCGTCTTGTGTTCGACGCCGTCCAGCACGAAAGCGAACTTGCGTTCGAGACCGTGCGCCGACGTGTCGCCGTGGGCAATGATCCCTTCCGGGAATGCTGCTCCTTCGGGCCAGTCGGCAAAACCGGACAGAACGAAACTGCGTGGCGCCGGCGCATCGGAAGCATGACCGGAAGTGGTCAGCGATCCGCTGTGCACGGCACCGACGGGCACGGTGTAACTGAAAGCGTGAAACGACGGTACCGACGGCGCATCGTGCGACGGACAGACATTGCACCGGGCCACGGGTACGGTTCCGGTTTCGTTGGCGAGCAGACCCCATTCCCGGAGCACGTCGAGATACGACCGGTTGAAGTCGCCGAACCCGTCGAGCGACAGCGGGCGCGGCGATCGCAGTTCCGCGGCACACAGGGCGGTAAGCGGTCGCTTCGCCTGGCGCAGGTGGGCCGCGATCGCATCGAAGCCGTCCGCCAGCGGCAGCCAGCGCGCGAAACGCACGCGAACGATCTCGAAGCCGGGCAGCGCAACGACCGCCGAGGAGAACGCCGCTCCTCCGCGCAGGTATGCGTAGTCCCCTCCGACCGAATTGTGTATCGTGTTCATCTGCAGGTTCCGGTCCCGGGCCTGGTGGTGGAAAGAAGAAACGGTACCAGTTTCGCATGGACCTCCGATGCGGCTGTCCCGATGCGGATATTGCTCGCCCGATGATTGCGCTTCCGTCCCGAATGAAACAGATCACGCACGGTGAAGGCGGTGCGCCGTCCGTGCTGCACCTGAGCGAAGCTCCGGTGCCGGCGCCCGGGGCGGACGAGGTGCTGATCCGTGTGGTCTGGGCCGGCGTCAACCGTCCCGATGTTGCCCAGCGCGAAGGCAGTTACCCGCCGCCACCGGGCGCCAGCCCCGTCCTCGGGCTGGAAGTGTCGGGCGAAGTGGCGGCGATCGGCAGGGATGTCACCGGGCTTCGCGTGGGCGATGAAGTCTGTGCGCTGGTCAATGGCGGCGGCTATGCCGAATACGCCGTGGCTCCGGCCGGCCAGGTGTTGCCGGTGCCGGCCGGTCTCGACCTGGCGCAGGCGGCATCGCTGCCGGAAAACTATTTCACCGTCTGGACGAATGTTTTCGAGCGCGGCGCACTGCAGGCGGGCGAACACTTCCTCGTTCACGGCGGCTCGTCGGGGATCGGCCTGGCGGCCATCCAGCTCGCGCGGGCGCGCGGCGCGACCGTCTACACGACGGTCGGCAGCCCGGAAAAGGCGCGGTCCTGCGAGCGCTACGGTGCGGCTGCGGCCATCGAGTACCGTCGCGAGGATTTCGTCGAACGCGTGCGTGCGCTGACTTCGCGGCGCGGCGTCGATCTCATTCTCGACATGGTCGGCGGCGACTACGTGACACGCAATTTCCGCGCACTGGCGGTCGAAGGCCGGCTGGTGCAGATTGCCTTTCTTGGCGGTGCGCGCTGCGAGATCGACTGCACGCTGCTGATGGTCAAGCGCCTGCACTGGACCGGCTCGACGCTGCGCCCGCGCACGGCGCAGGAAAAGGCGCGGATCGCAGCGCAGTTGCGCGAGCACGTCTGGCCACTATTCGGGTCGGGGCAGCTGCACCCGGTGATTTTCGAGCGTTTCGCGCTGGCCGATGCACGAGCCGCCCATGAACTGATGGAGTCTTCGCGTCACATCGGCAAGATCCTGCTGCAGGTGGCAGACTTCTGAACTGCCCGGGGGGGAATTTGGAAGTCGGGCTGCCAGGCCGATCCTGCCATTTTCGTTGTCAGAAAGGAGAACGACATGACTGTTCGCAATGCATCCGCCTCGTGGCAAGGCACGCTCAAGGAAGGTTCGGGCCGGATGAAGCTTGGCAGCGGCGCCTTCGAGGGGCCGTTCAGTTTTGCCACCCGCTTCGGCGACACGCCGGGGACCAATCCCGAGGAGCTGATCGGCGCTGCACATGCCGGCTGTTTTTCGATGTATCTGTCACTGCTGCTCGAGCAGGCCGGACATCCGGCCAAAGATCTGCGCACGACTGCGCAGGTGCATCTCGGCGAGGGGCCGGCCATCACGAAGATCGAGCTCGCGCTCGACGCGGACGTGCCCGGCATCACCGAGGCAGAGTTCCAGAAGCATGTGCAGGCCGCCAAGGCCGGTTGCCCGGTCTCGAAGGCACTGGCCGGCACCGAGATCCAGGCGACGGCACGTCTGTCGTCGAGCTGACGAACGTGCACAGCCCTTCGCTGCGCATTTCCTGTCGGTTTCGCTGCGCGCCGCCGCGCAGCGGTCGGCGGTCCGGATGAGGCGCCGCCGATCTTGAACGTTAAGCAGAGCGGGCTCCTGGCCGACTTTCCGCCGGCCGGTTTCGCCATGGTGATGGCCACCGGGATCGTTTCGATCTCGTCGTATCAGCAGGGCTGGGAACAGCTGGCGAAGGCACTGTTCGCGCTGAACATTCTTGCCTGGGTCGTGCTGTGCGCGTTTCATGCCCTGCGGGCGGTGCACCATCCGGCGCGCGTCGTCGAGGATCTGTCCTCGCATGCGCGCGCCCCGGGGTTCTTCACGATGGTCGCCGCCACCGGCGTGCTCGGCGTGCAGTTTCACGTCCTGGCCGGCAATCCGCGTGTCGCCCTGATCCTGTGGGTGATCGCCGTTGCACTCTGGGCCGCACTCACCTACACCGTCTTTCTGGCGCTCACGGTGCGTGCGCGCAAGCCGTCACTGCAGCGCGGTCTGTCGGGCATCTGGCTGCTGGCCATCGTCGCCACGCAGGCGGTGGCCGTGCTGGCGGCGCAACTGGCCGTGCACACCGGCCAGCCGTGGAAGCTCGAACTCAATTTCTTTGCGCTGTCGATGTGGCTGTGGGGCGGCATGCTCTACGGCTGGGTGATGACGCTGATCTTCTATCGCTACACTTTCCTGTACATGGCGCCGGGCGACCTCACGCCGCCATACTGGATCAACATGGGTGCGATGGCGATCTCGACGCTGGCCGGTGCGCTGCTCGTGCTCAACGCACCCGAGGCGCCGTTCCTGCAGTCGCTGCTGCCTTTCCTCAAGGGCATCACGGTCCTGTACTGGGCGACCGCGACCTGGTGGATCCCGATGCTCGTGCTGCTGGGTCTGTGGCGCTACGGCTGGTGCCGGTATCCGGTCCACTACGACACGTCCTACTGGGGAGCGGTCTTTCCGCTGGGCATGTATGCCGTCGCCACACACGAACTGGAGCGTGCGCTGGACTTCGGCTTCCTGCATGCCGTGCCGACGGTCTTCCTGTACGCGGCCCTGACTGCCTGGCTGTTCACCTTCATTGGTCTGGTGAGGCGCTCCGGATCGCTTTGGCGCCTGTCCCGGTCGGCCCGCACCGATTGAGGGCCGGGGCGCTCGGGAAGCGCCCGGAATGGGTGAGGCAATCATTCATACCCGTTCTCATGCGTCCTGCAGCCGGCGTCGTCTCTGTCGGGCGATGCTCATCAGCAGACCCAGCCCGATGCCCAGCGTCAGCATGGCCGTGCCACCATAGGACATCATCGGCAGCGGAACTCCCACCACCGGCAGGATGCCGGAGACCATGCCGATATTGACGAAGGCATAGGTGAACAGAACCATCGTGATGGCGCCGGCCAACAGGCGGGCGAACAGATTGGCGCCGTGCGCGGCAATCATCAGGCCGCGGCCGATGACGAGCAGATAGATGGCCAGCAGGACCAGATTGCCGATCAGGCCGAATTCCTCGGAAAAGACGGCAAAAATGAAATCAGTCGTGCGTTCCGGCACGAATTCGAGGTGCGCCTGGGTACCCTGCATCCAGCCCTTGCCGGTGATGCCGCCCGAACCCACGGCAATGGTCGACTGGATGACGTGAAAGCCGCGTCCGAGCGGGTCCGACGACGGATCAATCAGCATCAGGATGCGCTGGCGCTGGTATTCGTGCAGCAAGGTCCAGACGATCGGACTCGAAGCCAGAACGAGCACCACTCCGCCCACGATCACTTTCCAGCCCAGGCCGGCAAACCAGATCACATAGAAGCCCGCGGCTGCGACGAGAATGGCCGTGCCCAGGTCCGGCTGGCGCGCGATCAGCACCAGCGGGATCAGCAGCAGCACGGCAGCGACCAGGAAGTCCCGCCAGTCGATGACGTCTTCGCGTTTCTGGAACCACCAGGCGAGCGTCAGCGGCATGGCGATCTTCATCAGTTCGGACGGCTGCACGCGCATGAAGCCGAGATCGAGCCAGCGGCGTGCGCCCTTGGCGACATCGCCGAAAAGAGCCACGGCCACGAGCAGGATCACACCGACGATCCAGGCTGGCAGGGCGACCCGCTGCATCCACGCGAGTGGAATGTTTGCTGCCAGCCACATTACCGAAAACGCCAGGAACAGATTGCGTGCGTGATCGAGCATGCGCCCGTCGTAGTCGAGCGCTGCCGAATGCATCGTGATCAAGCTGAGCGCGACCAGCATGGCCAGCGCAACGGTCAGGACCGGATCGAACACCAGCAGGTACGGGCGCACCTGGCGCCACAACCCCGGCTTGCCCGAAATGCTCATGGCATCGGCGCCGGTGCCGGCGTCGGCGTGTCCAGGCGTGCGGCACGATCGATGGCCGGCGCCGCGCCCTGCCAGGACGGGTCGGGCCGGATGGCGGACAGGATCTCCGGATCGATGTCCGCCGGAATGCGGCCGAGCAGCCAGTAGTCGAACATTCTGCGCACGATCGGTGCCGCCGCCTGTGCGCCGAAGCCGCCGTTTTCGACAATCAGCGCAATCGCAATGGCGGGCTTCTCCAGCGGTGCAAAGGCGATGAACAGGGAGTGATCGCGATGGCGTTCGTCGAGTTTCGAGGCATCGTATTTCTCATCCTGCCGGATGCCGACGACCTGCGCCGTTCCGGTTTTTCCGGCAGCTACATAGCCCGCATCGACGAATGCCGTGCGGCCGGTTCCGGTGCGGTTCACTTCGGCCATCGCTTCGCGTACCAGTTTCAGGTGGGCGGGTTTCAGCGCGATCTGCGCCCGTGCCTGCGTGCCGATCCGCTCCTGCACATGAGTTTCCGGGTTTTCGACCGCCTGCACGACGTGCGGCGTCATCACGACGCCGTCATTGGCGAGTGTCGCCGTCGCGTGCGCCAGTTGCAGGATGGTGAAGGCGTTGTAGCCCTGACCGATACCGATCGAGGGTGTATCGCCCGGATACCAGGGTTGGCGGAAGCGCCGCTGTTTCCATTGCGTCGACGGCAGGATGCCGGCGCTTTCGTTCTTCAGGTCGATGCCGGTGAGCTGGCCGAAGCCCCATGGCTTCATGAAATCGTGGATCGAATCGACGCCCATCTCGTAGGCGAGCCTGTAATAGTACGTGTCGCTCGAGACAACGATCGACTTGCGCAGGTCGACGGTTCCCTGGCCGCCGGGACGCGAATCGCGGAAGCGATGGTTGCCCAGCTGGAAGTATCCCGGGTCGAAGATCGTGTCCGTCGGCGAGCGCGCACCGCTCGTGAGCGCCGCCAGCGCCATGAAGGGCTTGTAGGTCGATCCGGGCGGATAGGCGCCGCGCAGCGGGCGGTTCAGCAGCGGGTGGTCGGGGTCTTCGTTGAGCCCCTGCCAGGTCTGGGGATCGACGCCGTCGACGAACACATTGGGGTCGAAACCGGGGCGCGAGACGAGCGCCAGCACCGCGCCGGTTGCCGGTTCGATCGCCACCAGTGCGCCGCGCCGGTTGCCGTACAGGGTTTCGGCCAGCTTCTGCAGGCGGGCATCGATCGACAGGACCAGGTTGGCGCCTGGCACCGGAGGCGTGCGCGACAGGGTGCGCACGACCCGTCCGCCCGCCGAGACCTCGACCTCGTCGGCGCCGACCAGGCCGTGCAGGGCCTGCTCGTACGATTGTTCAACGCCGGTTTTTCCGATGTGGGTCGAACCGGCATAGCCGGCCAGCAGATTCTGGTCGTCCAGCCATTCGAGATCCTTTTTCGAGATCCGTCCGACGTACCCGAGCAGATGCGCCGCCGTGTCGCCCAACGGGTAGCTGCGAAACGCACGTGCGCGGATCTCGACGCCGGGGAAGCGGTAACTCTGAACCGCAAGGCGTGCAACTTCCTCATCGCTCAGCCGGGTCTTGAGTGCCACGCTTTCCGAACGGCGGGCATCGCGCAGCAGCCGCCGGAAGCGCATCCGCTCGCTTTCGGAGATCTCGACGATGCGCCCGAGCGCATCGATGGTCCCGTCGAGATCCGCGATCGCGGAGGCGCGCAGTTCGAGCGTGTAGGCGGAGATGTTTTCCGCCAGCAGGACGCCGTTGCGATCGAAGATCAGACCGCGGGGTGGCGGCGCGGGAATCAGTGCGATGCGGTTGTTTTCGGCCTGGGCGCGAAACGATGCGTAGCGGTGGACCTGCAGCCACCAGAAGCGCACGCCGAGCAGGCCGAAGCACACGAGGACGACGAGCATGGCCACGGCCAGTCGCGTCCGCAGGCGCTCCAGATCCCGTTCCGGATTGCGCATCTCGGTCATGAACGGCGTCCGTCATGCGCCGGGTGCAGCCCTTGCCGTGACGATCGTGCCGGCATCAGATCGGGCGATTCTCGTCACGATCGAGGGCGCGCCGCTGCGGTGCGAGCAGTACGGCATTGGCCAGCGGCCACAACAGCGTGCAGCTGAGGCTCTGGGCAAACCAGGGCCAGCCGGGAAAGGAGCCGCCGATGGCCAGACGTACGAGCAGCACCACGCATTGCATCAGCAGAAAGAGCGCGAGCACGTGCAGCATCTGGCCGCCAGCCGGAAACCAGGGGACGCGACGATGGATGGTGATCGCGCCATAGGAAAGCAGGGTGTACGCCAGCGCGTGCTCGCCGAACAGTGCGCCATCGTGCACGTCCATCACCAGGCCGGCCAGAAAGGCGATGCCGATTCCCACCATCCGCGGCTGGTGGATGTTCCAGAACACGAGCACGAGCGCGAGCAGGTCGGGGACGCCGGCCAGATGTCCCCAGGGCAGCAGATTGAACAGGAAGGCAGCAACGATCGTGAACAGGATGAACGGCCGGTTTGCCGGCAGCAGCAGGTATTCCGGCGACATCTGCATGGCTTGCGTTCCCTTTCTGGCGAGTCGGTTCGTGTGCGGAGTGCTGTATTCGTTCGTTGCGTGGCGGGCCGGCGGCGCGGAGGATCACCCCGGGTTTTCCGCCGGCGGGCCTTCCGGCGCATTGTCCGGCGGCGGTCCGCTGTCGGGTGGCGGCGTCTGCGCCACCAGCAGCACGAGCAGCAGATGCGCGCGTTCGACGCGAGCGGCAGGCTCGATGATGGCGCGGATGAAGGGTGAACCGGCACTGTCGACGGAACGGATGACGCCGACCGGCAGGCCGGCGGGGAAAACGCCATCCAGCCCCGAGGTGACGATTTCGTCCCCGGCGCGAACGTCCGCGGTGCTGCGCAGGTAGCGCAGCTCGACCGTGCCGGTCATCGACCCGCCATAGGCCAGCGAGCGCTCGCCGGTGCGGCGCAGTTCGACCGGAATGGTCGAGGCGTGATCGGTCATCAGTGTCACTTCGCTCGACAGCGGATACACGCGCGTGACCTGGCCGACGACGCCTTCGGGATCGATCACCGGCTGACCGGCGGCCACGCCCTGCTGCGAGCCCTTGTCGAGCACCAGACGGCGTGAGAACGCATCCCGGGTGTCGTACAGCACTTCAGCGACCGTCGAGCGCGGAACCGCCCGGTCGTGCATGGCCAGCAGACGGCGCAACTGGCGGTTCTCGGTGCTCAGCTTCTCGTTCTGCTGCAGGGTCCAGGCATTCGCGGTCGCGCGGTGGCGCAGATCGGCATTCTCCTCGCGCAGGCTGCCGATGTCGCCGATGTACTGCCGGCCGGTGCCGAGCAGATCGCGTGGCACGAGCAGCACCCGCTGTACCGGGTAGATCACGGTGGCGACGGCCTGGCGGATGCGCTCGAGCACGTCCATGCGCGAGTCGATCACGAGCAGGACGATGGCGAACAGCGAAAAGAACACCAGTCGCGCGTTGGCGGACGGCCCCTGCTTGAAGAATGGCGGCGGGCTGCGGTTCACGGGGTGCCGCTCGCGTCCGTCGTCCGGACCGGGGCGCTGAACCGCGGCACGGCGTTCACTCGTTCGCGAAGATCATGCCCAGTTTTTCCATGCGCTCGAGCGCCATGCCGCAGCCACGCACGACGCAGGTCAGCGGGTCTTCGGCGACGAGGACCGGCAGGCCGCTTTCCTCGATGAGCAGACGGTCGAGGTCGCTGAGCAGTGCGCCGCCGCCGGTGAGCATGATGCCGCGCTCGGAAATGTCCGAGCCGAGTTCCGGCGGGGTCTGCTCGAGCGCGATCTTCACGGCGGACACGATCTGGTTGAGCGGTTCGGTCAGCGCTTCGAGGATCTCGTTCGAGGTGATCGTGAAACTGCGCGGAATGCCCTCGGAGAGGTTGCGCCCGCGCACTTCCATTTCCTTGATCTCGGATCCCGGGAAGGCGCTGCCGATGGTGTTCTTGATGGCCTCGGCAGTAGGTTCGCCGATCAGCATCCCGTAGTTGCGGCGGATGTAGTTCATGATCGACTCGTCGAACTTGTCGCCGCCGACGCGTACCGAACCCTGGTAGACCAGACCGCCGAGCGAGATCACGCCGACCTCGGTGGTGCCGCCGCCGATGTCGACGACCATCGATCCGGCCGCTTCGGACACGGGCAGGCCGGCGCCGATCGCCGCCGCCATCGGCTCCTCGATCAGGTAGACCTGCGATGCGCCGGCGCCCAGCGCCGACTCGCGGATCGCACGGCGCTCGACCTGGGTCGAGCCGCAGGGCACACAGATGATGATGCGCGGACTGGGCGAGAACAGCCGCGACTCGTGCACCATCCGGATGAACTGCTTGAGCATCTGCTCGGTGACGGTGAAGTCGGCGATCACGCCGTCCTTCATCGGCCGGATGGCTTCGATGTTGCCCGGTACCCGGCCGAGCATCTGCTTGGCTTCGCCGCCGACAGCGGCAATCGTCTTCTTGCCGTTCGGCCCGCCCTCCTGACGGATCGCGACCACGGAAGGCTCGTTGAGTACAACGCCCTTGCTGCGGACGTAGATCAGGGTATTGGCCGTTCCGAGGTCGATCGCCAGGTCGTTGGAAAAATACTTGCGCAGGAACCCGAACATTTCGCGACCCGTGAAATTCGCGTCGAATGATACCGTATAATTTTTGGTCGACCAGACGACCTGCGCCGGGGCCTGAAAAGATTCCGGCAAGTGATTCCGGCAAGTCGTCGTCGATCCGCCGCCGCGTTGCGGCCGATCCGGTGAACCGGGGTCGCCGGATCCCTGCGCTCGCGCTTTTGCGCCGCTTCCGTCTCTTTCGCTGCACCCCGTCCTTCGCACCCCGTTTTTTCGATCGTACCGCCCATCGTGTCTGTCCCAGCGTCTCCCGAGCCCGCCGCGCCGCTGACGCGCGCAGAGGTCGAGCGCATTGCCGCTCTCGCGCGCATTGCGCTGGATGAAGATGAAATCGCTCAGCATGCCGCGCAGCTCGGCCAGGTGCTGTCATTGTTCGAACAGCTGCGTGCCGTTGATACCGATGGTGTCGAACCATTGACACACCCGCACGAGCCGGTTCTGCGTCTGCGCGACGATGTCGTCGACCAGACCGATCAGCGCGAAGCCTGCCAGGCGCTGGCGCCGGCGGTCGAACGCGGGCTGTACCTGGTGCCGAAGGTCATCGAGTGAGCGCTGCAACGTTTCCGGAGCGCATGACGCTGAGCGGCCTGCGCGGCCTGCTCGATGCGCGTGAGGTCTCGGCCGTCGACGTGGCGCGCGAATGCCTGCGCCGCGTGGCCGCCAGCGACCTGAACGCGTTCATCGATGTTCAACCCGAGCGCACGCTCGAACAGGCGCGCGCCGCGGACGAACGGCTGGCGCGTGGCGAACGTGCTCCGCTGCTCGGTATTCCGCTGGCGCACAAGGATCTGTTCGTGACGCGTGGCTGGCGCACGACGGCGGCCTCGAAGATGCTCGAGCACTACGTCAGTCCGTTCGATGCGACCGTCGTCGAACGGCTGGCCGCAGCGGGCGCCGTCTGTGTCGGCAAGACCAATTGCGACGAATTCGGCATGGGCGGGTCGAACGAGCACTCGTACTTCGGCCCGGTACTGAACCCGGTGGACCGGACGGCGGTTCCGGGCGGTTCGTCGGGCGGCTCGGCCGCCGCGGTGGCGGCGGGCCTCGTGCCGGTCGCCACCGGCACTGATTCCGGCGGGTCGGTGCGCCAGCCGGCAGCCTTTTGCGGTGTCACCGGGCTGAAGCCGACCTGGGGACGGGTGTCGCGCCACGGCATGATTGCCTACGCGTCCAGCTGCGACCAGGCCGGCGTCATCGCCACGAGTGCCGCCGACTGCGCACTCGTGCTGTCGGCGATGGCGGGCTTCGATGCCCGCGATTCCACCAGCACCGAGCGGCCGGACGAGGACTTCGCGCGCGCGCTCGGGCAGCCGGTTGCCGGCCTGCGCATCGGCGTGCCCGGCGAATTCTTCGGTGCCGGACTGGCCGACGACGTCCGCCATGCCGTGCAGGCCTCGCTGGATGCGTTGCGCGCACTCGGGGCCGAGCTGGTCGACGTGTCGCTGCCGCGCACCGGACTGGCAATTCCGGCCTACTACATCATTTCACCGGCCGAGGCTTCGAGCAATCTGTCGCGCTTTGACGGCATCCGCTACGGACATCGCGCCGCCTCGTACGAGGATCTGCGCGAGCTCTACTGCCAGACGCGCGCCGAGGGGTTCGGTGACGAGGTCAAGCGGCGCGTGCTGATCGGCACCTATGTCCTGTCGCACGGGTATTACGACGCGTATTACCTGCAGGCGCAGAAGCTGCGCCGGCTCATCGCCGAGGATTTCGAGCGCGTGTTCGCCTCGGTCGATCTGATCGCCGGGCCGGTCACGCCGTCGGTGGCCTGGGATCTCGGCTCGCGTGTCGACGATCCGGTACGCAATTATCTGGCCGATGCCTACACGCTGCCGGCGTCGCTGGCCGGTCTGCCGGCCATCTCGCTGCCGTCGGGTACCGGTGAGAAAAATCGCCCGGTGGGTCTGCAATTGATCGGGCGCGCCTTCGACGAGGCGACGCTCGTCCGGGCCGGGCATGCGCTGCAGCAAGCGGGCGGGTAGGCTGTTCGTCCTGCTCGCGGCCGTGCTGCTGGTGGCGGCCTGCATGCCGCTGCCCGGCAAGAGAGCAACGACCCCGCGCGCGCATCCGCTGCCGATCGCCGATGCGCCGATCAACCTGCAGGGGGTGTGCGTTCGCACCGAGGAAGACGGCTTTCGTGAAAACGCCATGCTGCGTGTTCGGGACAGCCAGGTGCAGGCCTTCGGCTGGGATGTACAGATCGGGCGACGCGGCAGTTGCAGCTTCCGGCAGGCGGAGTTCCGCCAGACGCAGGCGCGTCCGCATATCGAACTGCTGGCGCGTGACGGCAGCGGCTGCCGGTTGCTGATCTGGCGTGACCCGCGGCGGGTGACGATGGCGCATGCGGGCTGTGAGAGCCGCTGTACGCCGGGCGTATACGAGCAGGCGTGGCCGGTGATGTTCGATCCGGCCAGCGGCGGGTGTGCGCGTCTGCAGCCGTGACGGGACGGTTCGGCAGGACGCGGCGCACAAGGGAACGGAACAGGGACGGAAGGGCGGACCGATGCAGTGGGAAATCGTGGTGGGGCTCGAGACGCATGTGCAACTGGCAACGCGCTCGAAGCTGTTTTCCGGAGTGTCGACGGCGTTCGGCGCCGAGCCGAACACGCAGGCCGGATACGTCGATCTGGCGCTGCCGGGTGCCTTGCCGGTAGCCAATCGGGCGGCGGTCGAATGCGCGATCCGCTTCGGTCTGGCGATCGGGGCGCAGGTGTCGCGGCGCTCGATCTTTGCGCGCAAGAATTATTTCTATCCGGATCTGCCCAAGGGCTATCAGATCAGCCAGTTCGAGATTCCGGTGGTCGTCGGTGGTGGCCTGCAGGTGCACTGGCAGGAGGCGGCCGGCGGCGCATCGGCATCCGCGCAGGGGTCCGGACATGAGCACGCACATGAGCGTTTCGTGCGCCTGGTCCGGGCACACCTGGAAGAGGACGCCGGCAAGTCGCTGCACGAGGATTTCGTCGGCCTGAGCGGCATCGATCTGAACCGGGCCGGTACCGCATTGCTGGAAATCGTCACCGAACCCGACATGCGCTCGGCGCGCGAGGCGGCCGCCTATGCGCGCGAACTGCATGCGCTCGTCGTCTGGCTCGGCATCTGCGACGGCAACCTGCAGGAAGGTTCGTTTCGCTGCGACGCCAATGTCTCTGTGCGCCCGCTCGGACAGGAGAAGCTGGGCACGCGCTGCGAAATCAAGAACCTGAATTCGTTCCGCTTCCTCGAGCGGGCGATCGAGCACGAAGCGGCGCGCCAGATCGAGCTGATCGGCGACGGTGGCCATGTCGTCCAGGAAACGCGCCTGTACGATGCCGATCGGGACGAGACGCGTTCGATGCGCGGCAAGGAAGACGCACACGACTACCGCTATTTCCCCGATCCGGACCTGCCGCCACTGGTGATCGGGGAGGACTGGATCGAGCGCGTGCGCGCGGCCATGCCCGAATTGCCGGCGGCAATGCGCGAACGTTTCATCCGCGAGCATGGCCTGTCTGCGTATGACGCGGCGACGCTGACCGCTTCGCGCGCGCTGGCGGCCTATTACGAGGCGGTGGTGGACGCCCTGTACGGGGGCGGCGACGCCGCCCGGAGCGCGTCGCCGGACGGGTTTGCCGCGCGCATCAAGACGGCGGCGAACTGGGTGATGGGCGAGGTCGCGGCGGCGCTGAATCGCGAGGAGCGCTCGATCGGGCAGTGTCCGGTGGCACCAGCGCAGCTCGCGCAGCTCGTGACGCGGATCGATGACGGCACGATTTCCGGCAAGATCGCGCGCGACGTCTTCGGCGAGCTGTGGTCTGGGGCCACGACGGAGGCTGGCGAGGTTGACCGCATCATCGATGCCCGTGGCCTGCGCCAGATCAGCGACAGCGACGAACTCGGGCGCATCGTCGACGAGGTCATCGCGGGCAATGCGAAATCGGTCGATGAATACCGTGCCGGCCGTGACAAGGCGTTCAATGCGCTGGTCGGCCAGGTGATGAAGGCCACGCGCGGCAAGGCCAATCCGCAGCAGGTCAACCAGTTGCTGCGCGAACGCCTGGACGGGTGACTCAAGGCGCTCCGTAGCGCTCCCGGTACGCGGCCACCCGTTCGCGGTGTTCGTCCAGACGCAGGTCGTGCGCTTCGTCCGAATCGAGGAACTGCAGCAGATCGTCGAGGGCGGCGATGGCGATCACCGGAATGCCGAGTGTCTGCCGGATTTCGCCGGCGGCCGAGCGCTCGCCGATGTCGACGGCATCCCCGCTGCGCTCCTGGCGATCGAGCGCGATGAGCACTGCCGCCGGCTCGGCGCCCTGCGCGCGCAGGATGGCCACGGATTCGTTGACCGACGTGCCGGCACTGATGACGTCGTCGACGATGACGACGCGTCCGGCCAGCGGTGCGCCGATCAGTGAACCGCCTTCGCCGTGATCCTTGGCTTCCTTGCGGTTGAAGGCGTAGCCGACGTTGCGTCCCGCCTGCGCCAGCGCGACGGCACAGGCCGACGCGAGCGGAATGCCCTTGTAGGCCGGGCCGAACAGCATGTCGAAGGCGACGGTGCCGTCGCCTTCGGCGGCCAGCAGGGTGCGCGCATAGAAGTGCGCCAGCGCCCCCAGCGACGCGCCGTCGCAGAACAGGCCGGCGTTGAAGAAATACGGTGACATCCGGCCCGCTTTCGTACGGAATTCGCCGAAACGCAGCACGCCGGTATCGAGGGCAAAGCGGATAAACTGCGCGCGCAGGTCAGCGCCTGCGGGCGCAGCGGCAGGATTCCGGTCGTTTGCAGTCGGTGTCGCTCTCATATTCGTTTGTTCATCATCGAGTGGGTTGTCGCTCGCCGGCGCGCGCCGGGGCCGGGATCGCCCGATCGGGACCGGGTGGCGCACGGCCGTCATCGCGGAAGGAACCGAAGTCGCAGAATGATACGGATCATCACACTGAATCTGAACGGTATCCGTTCGGCCGCCAGCAAGGGCTTTTTCGAATGGCTGCCGCAGCAGCACGCCGATTTTCTCGGCGTGCAGGAAATCAAGGCGCAGGCCGACGTCGTCGAAGGGACATGGTGCCGCGTCGATCGGCTGCAGGGGCATTTCCAGTACGCCGAGAAAAAGGGCTATTCGGGCGTCGGCCTGTATGCGCTCGACGAGCCGAGCGACGTCGTGATCGGGATCGGCGTACCCGAATTCGACGCCGAAGGCCGCTGGGTCGAGAAGCGTTTCGACCGGCCCGGACGCAGACTGAGCGTGATCAGCTGCTATTTTCCGAGCGGATCGAGCAGCGAAGAACGGCAGCAGGCGAAATTCCGCTTCCTCGATTTCATGGAGGAGCATCTGCGCCGCCTGCGCGACGAACGGGAGTTCGTGCTGGTCGGTGACGTCAATATCGCCCACCAGGAAATCGATCTGAAGAACTGGCGCGGCAACCAGAAGAACAGCGGCTTCCTGCCCGAAGAGCGGGCGTGGATGACCCGTCTGCTGGCCGACGGCCGACTGGTCGACGTCTATCGTTCGCTCGAGCCGGAAGCGACCGGCGAGGCCTACACCTGGTGGAGCAACCGCGGGCAGGCACGTGCGAAGAACGTCGGCTGGCGCATCGATTACCAGATCGCCACCGCCGGTATCGCCGTCAGCGCGAAGGCCACCTCGGTCTTTCGCGATACCCGCTTCAGTGATCACGCGCCGCTGATCGTCGATTACGACTGCTCGATCTGAGGCGATCTCCACGCGTGCGCCCGTGCCGGCGGACGTCGCACACCTTGTCGAAGATCAAGAAGAGGCCGAGCCGGACGGGTTGTAGTTACGCACTCGACATCGTCACGCCGGTGAACGCGCGCTGAACGCCAGGCCGGCCGGGGGAGATACCGTGCTGCAGATCATTGTCCAGGGGCGGGGCGGCCAGGGTGCGCAGACCGCCGGCAACCTGCTGGCGATGGCCTTTTTCGCCGAAGGCCGCCAGGTCCAGAGTTTTGCCAGTTATGGGGGTGCCCGCCGCGGCACACCCGTGAGTTCGTACATCCGCGTTGATGACCGCCCGGTGCGCGTGCGCTGCGACATCGAGGTGGCCGATGCCATCCTGTGCTTCGACGCCAGCCTGCTCGAGGGCAGATTGCTCGCGAGCGCAGCCGCGCACACGCTGATCGTCGTCAATTCGGCGCAACCGGCGCAGCATTTCGCGACCGCGCTGCCGGGCCGGCGGGTCATCGCCGTCGACGCGCTGTCGATCGCGCGCCGGAACGGGCTCGGACGCATCGTGAATTCGGCGCTGCTCGGCGCGATGGCGCGCGCCGTCGGCGAGCCGTCGCTCGAAGTCCTGCAGCGCACGGTGATGGAAGAAGCACCGCGCAAGAAGGAAGAGAACGCCACCGCCTGCGCCGAAGGCTGGCACACCGTCGACCATCAGTTGCAGCGGAGCGCGGCATGAATGCACCGGACAGGATTCCGCCGGCGATCTGGACCACCGGCAATACCGAGGTCTTTCGCACCGGCACCTGGCGCGCGCGTCTGCCGCGCCACATCAGTGCCCCTTCCCCCTGTCACGGCGCCTGCCCGGTCGACGGGGACATTGCCCACTGGATCGGTCGCGCACGCGAGCGTGATTTCCGCTCCGCCTGGGAGATTCTCACGCGCAACAATCCGTTTCCGGCGGTGTCGGGGCGCGTCTGCCACCATCCGTGCGAGACTGCCTGCAACCGCCAGGGATTCGACGAGGCGGTATCGATCTGCAAGCTCGAGCGTTTCGTCGGCGATCTCGGGCTGGAGCACGAATGGGCGTACCCGGCGCCGGCGGCAGAGCGCAGCGAGCGCGTGGCGATCATCGGCGGCGGTCCGTCGGGGCTGGCAGCCGCCTATCATTTGCGCCGGCGTGGCTATGCGGTGACGATCTTCGAGGCGCAGGAGCAGCTCGGCGGTCTGATGCGCGACGGCATTCCCGCGTATCGGCTGCCGCGCGCCGTGCTCGACGGGGAAATCGACCGCATCGTCGCACTCGGCGTCACCGTGCGCACTGGTGAGTCGATCTCGTCGCCGGAAGCTTTTGCGCAACTGCGCGCCACGCACGATGCCGTCTATCTGGCGGTCGGCGCACGCCGTCCGAAACGCCTGCCGCAACTCGACTACGCCCGGCCCTGGGTGGTCGAGGGCGCGCACTGGCTGGCGCAGGCGAATGCCGGTCAGGCGCCGGCGCTGGGCCGGCGCATCGTCGTGATCGGTGGCGGCAGCGCGGCGATCGACGTTGCGCGCAGCGCCCGGCGGGCTGGCCACGAGGTGACGATGCTGGCGCTCGAAGCGCGTGCGCAGATGCCGGCGCAGGCGGCCGAGATCGAGGAGACGCTCGAAGAGGGTGTGCAACTCGTCGACGGTGCATCGCTCGTGCGGGTCCGGGCCGGTGAGCGTGACGAGGATGGCGGCGTCGTGCTCGAGTGCGTGCGCGTGCGCTTCACGGCGGGCGCCGAACGCGGACGTTTCCAGGTCGAGCCGGTCGAAGGCAGCGAATTCCGCCTGGAGGCCGATGCCATCGTGCCGTCGATCGGGCAGGATCCCGATCTGGCGCCGTTTGCGGAAGCGGTCTCCTCCCATGGCGCGCTGATCCAGGTCGACGACCGGCAGGCGACCTCGACGCCAGGCGTTTATGCCGGTGGCGACGTCGCCAGCATGGCGCGTTTCGTCACCGAAGCCTTCGGCATGGGCAAGCGCGCCGCGCTGGCCATCGACCGGGCCCTGTCGGAGCGGTCCGGGGTCGCTGCACCGCCATCGGCGGACGTGGCGCAGTCCGCGGGCCGTGATGGCGGTGACTCCCCCGGCATCCATGGCGGCGCCGTAGCGGAAGCCTCGGATGAAGTGCCGGAACCGGCGCTGCGCGACCGGCTGGCCGGAGAACGGCTGCCTGGACTCGGACGCGATTCCGTTCAATTCGTCGGGCTGGATGCGATCGCGACCTTCTATTACCCGCCGGAAGCGCGCGCACCGGAGATGCGGCTCGACCCCGGCGAACGGATCGGAGATGTCGAGGTACAACTGGGCCTGGAGATCGAGCAGGCGCTGGTCGAAGCGCAGCGCTGCTTTTCCTGTGGCACCTGCATTTCCTGCGACAACTGCTTCCACTACTGCCCGGACATGGCGATTCGTCGCCTGCCCGAAGGCGGCTACGAAGTCGACGGCGATTACTGCAAGGGCTGCGGCATCTGCGTGCGCGAGTGCCCGACCGGCTCGATGGAAATGATCGAGGAAGTGAAATGAACGAAGTACTGACACGTTCACCGGCGCCGGACGAGGTCGCCGCGCGCGGATCCACGGACCCGGATGCGGGCGCAGCGGGTGCAACGGGCAAAACGGGCGTTGGGCCGCAGAGACCGGATGGCGCGCCGCCGCCGGCCAGCGGGCGGACGATGCTGCTGACCGGCAACCACGCGGTCGCCTGGGCGGCAAAGCTGGCCCGGCCAAAATTCGCCCCCGGCTATCCGATCACGCCGCAGACGCCGATTCTGGAAAAACTCACCGATTTCGAGGCCGCGGGCGAATTCGACGGCACGATCATCACGCCGGAATCCGAACACTCGGTCATGTCGGCCTGCATTCCCGCTTCGCTGGCCGGCGTGCGCGTATTCACCGCGACGGCCTCGCAGGGGCTGCTGCTGATGCACGAAGTGCTGCACTATGCCAGCGGCGCGCGCGCCCCCATCGTCGTGGCCAATGTCAACCGCACGGTCGCCTCGCCCTGGGCGTTCTGGCCCGACCAGACCGACAGTCTGGCCCAGCGCGACACCGGCTGGATCCAGTTCTACAGCGAGAGCGCACAGGAATCGCTCGATTCGGTCATCCAGGCGTTCCGGCTGGCCGAGGCCGTGCTTGTGCCGGCGATGGTCAACCACGACGCCTTCTACGTTTCTCACGCGCTCGAACCGGTGCACGTGCCGGCGCAGGAACTCGTTGATGCCTTCCTGCCCGAATTCGATCCATCTCACCGGATCGATCCGACACGCGGCGAGTCCTGGGGCAACGTCGTCACGCAGGAAATGTTCGCCCGCCACCGGCGCGACCTCGCCGACGCGATGGCCCGGGCGCTGGAACTGGCACCGGTCATCGATCGCGAATGGGCGGCACTCACCGGGCGCAGCTGGGGCATCGTCGAGCGCTATCGCTGCGACGGTGCGCGCAAGGTGCTGGTGACGATGGGCAGCATGTGCGGGACGGCGCGTGATGCCGTCGATGCGATGCGCGAGCAGGGCATCGAGGTCGGTCTGGTCAAGCTGCGTCTGTTCCGTCCGTTTCCGTTCGCGGCACTGCGCGCAGCACTGGCCGACATCCCGGAAGTCATCGTGCTCGACCGTAATTATTCGCCCGGCAGCGGCGGCGTGCTCCATCAGGAATTGCGCGCGGCGCTCTGCGGGGTGTCCGACGCGCCGGTGATCCGTGGCCTGCTCGCCGGCGTCGGCGGCGTCAACGTGCCGCCGGAACGCATCATCGAATTCGTGCGCGATTCCGCTTCCTACGACAGCGGGCCGGAAACGGTCTGGGCAAGTTGAGAACATCCGTCATGAAGAAACTCGATATCGTCGATCCTCCGATGTTCTGCGCCGGGCATGCCGCCTGTCCCGGCTGCATCGAGGCCCTGTCGGTGCGCCACGTGCTGGCTGCCCTCGGCGGCAACGCGGTGGCTGTCGTGCCGCCGTCGTGCATGGCGATCATTGCCGGGCCGCAACCGTTCTCATCGCTGCACATCCCGGTCTACCAGCCGACGCTGGAGTCCAGCGCCGCTGCCGCTTCGGGGCTGCGTCATGCGCTCGATGCGCAGGGTCGGCACGATACCGAAGTCGTTGTCTTCGCCGGCGACGGCGGCACCTACGACATCGGCTTCCAGTGCCTGTCGTCGGCGGCCGAACGCAACGAGAATTTCCTCTACGTCTGCCTGGACAACGAGGGCTACATGAATACCGGCGCACAGAAGTCGTCGTCGACGCCGCGTTTCGCGTCGACCGGATCAACACCGGCCGGCAAGCTGTCACGCAAGAAGAATCTCACCGAGATCATGGCTGCACACGAGATTCCGTACGCAGCCACGGCTACTGCCGGTTTCCTGCCCGACCTGCTGCAGAAAGTGCGCAAGGCGAAGGCCATGCGCGGCACGCGCCTGCTCACGTTGCTGATCCCGTGCATCGACGGCTGGGGCCTGCCCGATGATGGTGGCCTGCAGGCGGCGCGCTTCGCGGTCGAAAGCGGCGTCTTTCCACTCTACGAAGTGGAAAACGGTCATCGGTACACGCTCAATTGCCATCGGCGCACGCGGCCGGTGGCCGACTACCTGGCGCTGCAGCGGCGTTACCGGCACCTGAAGCAGCACGAGATCGACATGCTGCAGGAGGACGTCGATGCCGGCTGGGAGCGGTTGCTGCAGAGAATCGGCATGACTGAGGTGCCGGTAGAGGCTGCGGCTTGACGTAAACTCCCGCGGGTGCGCGCGACCGTTCAACTGGTTCCGACGTCACACCGTACTCATCGACAAGGGTGAAACAGTCACCCCTGGCTCTCCTGGAATAGCCGCCATCTTGCGAACACCGTAACGCGATGCTCCACGCTGTACGACGAAACCGGGCCCTGCAGGCCGTGGTGTTCACGGTGTTCGCCTTGGCCTGGCTGGCGGCGCTGGGTACGGGAGCGCAACTTCGCGCGCTGCCGGAAGTATCCGCACTCGTCGATGTCTGTACGTCGGAACCGGTATCGGGGGCGCTGACCGGTCAGCATCCGGACGATGATGGCAACACTCCTGCCGGACATGCGGGACATCACGGCCCGGAATGTCTGCTGTGCGTGGCGCTGGCGACACCATCCGCCGTTTCTCTGGCGGCGCCACGTCCTTCCTTGTCGACGACCTACCGTAGTCGTCATGACCGTTCACTGGTTGCGCACGGTTGGCGCATCCAGGCTCCATTGCCGGCGCGCGGTCCGCCCGATTTCATCCACGCCTGACATTTCCTCACGTGCGCCAGTCCCAGCGGAGTGGCGCAGTCTCTTTCTGTCTGCCTGAAAGCGGCCAGCGCAGCGCGCATGGCCCGCGTTCGGGCGTGGATGCCTTTTGATGACGACAAATACCTGTTCTGCGGCGGCGCGCATGCGTCGCCTGCCGATGGCGGCGTTCGCCTTGCCAGCGCTGCTCGGTACCTTCCTGCCCGTCGGTTTTGTGCTGGCCGCTACCGATGAGGTTCCGGCCACGAACCTTTTGCCGGCCGTGGTTGTCACGGCCGTTCATGATCATTCACCGGCCCATGTCGTGGCCGATCCCCGACAGGCGCGCCAGCCTGTCCCGGCGAGTGACGCGGCCGATTATCTGAAGACCATCCCCGGTTTCTCGGCGATCCGCAGCGGCGGCTCCAACGGGGATCCGGTCTTTCGCGGCCAGTCGGGTTCGCGTCTGCAACTGCTCGTCGACGGGACGCAGATGCCGGGTGCCTGCCCCTCACGTATGGATTCGCCCAGCTCCTACATCTCGCCGGACACCTTCGACACCTTGACGGTGATCAAGGGCCCGCAGACGGTCTTGTGGGGGCCGGGCGCGTCCGCCGGGGTGGTCCGCTTCGATCGCGAACGTCCCGATTTCACTGAAACGGCCGTGCATTTCAGTGCAAGTCTGCTCGGCGCCAGTGCCGGTCGTATCGATCAGAGCGCCGATTTCGAGGCTGGTAACGACCGGATGTATGTTCGCGCCACGGCCAACCATTCCCGCAGCCGGGATTATCGGGATGGGAATGGCCGTCGGGTCCCGTCCGCCTGGAAGAAATGGAATACCGACCTGGCCGTGGGTCTCACGCCCGATCGCGACACCCTGCTGGAGTTCGGTGCGGGCGCCGGCGACGGTGAAGCCCGCTATGGCGGCCGGGGCATGGACGGAACCCGGTTCCGGCGTGACAGCATGAGTCTGCGTTTCGAGAAGCGGCATCTTGCGCCCTGGTTTACCGGGCTGGACGCACAGCTCTATCGCAACGAGGCTGACCATGTCATGGACAATTTCACGCTGCGTACACCGCCGGCGACCGGCATGATGGCTGGTGGCATGGCGCGTAACGTCAGGCGTACCACCACCGGTGGACGCCTGGCCGCTACCTTGCAGCCAGGAGAAGACGTTTCGCTGATTGTGGGCTTCGATTTCACGCGCAGTCCGCACGATGCGCGTGGCGGCACGCCACTGATGCCTTACGGTGACCGCCCGCGGGTGCGCGACGCCAGGCTGGACGGGGCCGGGGTGTTCACCGAGCTGACATGGCAAGTCCAGGATGACACGCGCTGGATCACGGGGGTACGCCTGGATCGGGCCAAGGCCCGGCGTTACCCTGCAACAGGTACCGGGATGGCGGCGATGGGTACGGAGGAGTCGATGAGCGCGTCAAACCGGCGTACGCGCAATGCACTGCCGGGTGGCTTCGTGCGCTGGGAGCGCGACCTGCCCTCGGGTGCCACGGCATGGGCGGGCGTCGGTCATGTGCAGCGCTTCCCGGATTACTGGGAGTTGATCTCTCCTGGCAACAGTTCGGCGGCAAGCGGAAACGCCTTCTCTATGCTGCAGCCGGAAAAGACCACGCAACTGGATGCGGGCCTGAACTGGCAGGGAGAGGATTGGCTGCTGTGGAGCGCAGCCTATGCTGGCCGGATTCAGGACTACATCCTTTTCGATTATCAGGGCATGAGCTCCCAGGTCGGCAATGTGAATGCCCGTATCGTCGGCATCGAGTCGGGCGGCAGCTTGCGGCTGTCCCGGGCATGGACCCTGCAGGGCACGCTTGCCTACAACCGGGGCCAGAACACGACGGATCGCGAGCCGCTGCCGCAGGTGCCGCCGCTGGAGGTCAGGGTGGCACTGGACCATGCGCAGGGCCCCTGGAGTGCCGGTGTGCTGTGGCGCATGGTTGCGTCCCAGCACCGTTATGCCAGAGACAAGGGCAATGTTGTCGGGCGTGATCGAGGCGCGAGTGCGGGCTTCAGCATTTTCTCGCTGCACGCGGACTATCGCGTGAACCAGCGGCTGAAGCTGGCGCTGGGCATCGACAACGTTTTCGACAAGGCGTACGCCGAACACCTGAATCTGGCTGGCAATGCGGGTTTCGGCTATCCGGGCGGCGTGCGGATCAACGAGCCGGGACGTACGCTCTGGCTGCGTGCGGACGTGCGTTTCTGACGGTTCTGTCGACTGTGGTTCGGTGCGAACCGTTCCCGCGGAAGCGCACGCAATGGCCGGCCGCAACGCGGCACGGCGGCCATGATCTTTCAGGGCTTCACGCCGGAGCGGAAAGACGGCATGTCCGTCTCCCGCCCGGCCTCACGGCACCAGCAGATGCGGCAGCCAGGTGCTCAGGCCCGGCCAGAGCATCAGGGTTGCCAGCACCAGCAGTTCGAGCAGCAGGAAGGGCATCGCCGCGCGGTAGACCTCGCCGAGCGTGATCGGCGGCGGTGCCACGCCCTTCATCACGAACAGCAGCAGACCGAACGGCGGTGTCAGGAAGCTGATTTCCATCGTCAGCAGATAGAGCACGCCGAGCCAGAGCAGATCGATGTCGACCGCCTTGGCCAGCGGGATGAAGAACGGGATCGTGATCATCAGCATGCTGACCTGATCGACGAAGCAGCCGAGAAAGAGCAGCACCAGTACCATCGAGACGACGATCGCGAACGGCGACAGCCCGGAGTCGGTGACCAGCGCGATCAGGCCGTTGGTCGCGCCCGAGAAAGCGAGAATCTGGGCGAAGGTGATCGATGCGACGATGATGAACAGGATCATCACGCTGACCTTCGCGGTCTCCACCAGCGAGAGCTGCAGATTCCTGCGATCGAGCGCCCGGTAGCCGAGCGCCGCCAGCGCCGAGGCGACGCAGCCGAGCGCGGCCGACTCGGTCGGCGTGGCGATGCCGGCCACGAGGCTGCCGATCACCGCAATGAAGATGATCGACAGCGGCACGACGTCGATCAGGAACGGGCGATAGCGCGCCCAGCCCGATGCTCCGGAGGCGTCCTCCTGTGGCGCGCGCGAAGGGTCGCTGACGCAGGCATAGATGATGTAGCCGACGAAGAGTACGGCCAGCATCAGTGCCGGCAGAATGCCGGCGATGAGCAGTTTCGAGATCGAGATGCCAGCCAGACTGCCCAGCAGCACGGCCAGCGCCGACGGCGGGATCAGCATGGCAATGCCGCCGGTGGCCATGATCGGCCCCATCGCGATGCGCGCATCGTAGCCGCGGCGCAGCATCTCGGGCAGCAGCGCGCTGCCGAGCATGGCGGTATTGGCCATCGACGAACCGGACAATGCCGCGAAGACCGTGCCGCCGACGACACTGACGATCGGCATGCGTCCCGGCACGCGCGCGATCAACTGTTCGATGGCGTTGATGGCACGAAAGGCAACGCCGGTGTGCAGCAGCAGTTCGCCCATCAGGATGAACAGCGGGATCGGCGCCAGCGAGTAATTGGTCAGCGCCGTCACCGAGTTGCGCACCATCTGCAGCAGACCGATGTCGCCGCCGAGGAAAATCAGCGCGCCGAGAATGTTGACGGCGAAGAAGGCGAAGGCGACCGGCAGGCCGATCAGCAGCAGGCCGACCAGGGTGCCGAGCAGCAGGAAGAGCGCTTCTTGCCAGGGCATTCAGTGTTCCGGCCCGCGCCGGTCGGCAAATCGCACGTGAACGGCGTGCGCGCTGGACTGGCTGTTGATCGGCGTTGGAGCGCCATCGGCCAGCCGCCGCAGGGGTACGAGGCGAGGCGCGGACGCTGCCTGAGCGACGGACATGTGCTCAGAATCCCGGCACGTCGCTGGGCGGCCTGCGCTGCGTCAGGCGGATGGCGAATTCGATTGTCAGCAGTGCGGCCGAGAACGGCATGACGACGAAAATCCACCACTCGGGAAACACGACCGCCTTGAGGACCATGTTGCCCTGCTGCCAGGCACCGATCGTCACGCGGATCGACCAGACCAGCAGTACGACCGAGATGCTCATCCCCATCAGGTCGGCCATGAATCCGGCCGCGCGCTGGAGCGGCGGCGGCAGCGCGTTGACCATGAAGTCGACGCGGACGTGCCCGCCGACGCGCAGCACCCACGGAGCCGCGATGAAGGTGGCGATGAACAGGCCGTATTCGACGAGGTCGATCAGACCGCGCAGACTTTCCCCGTACACGTTGCGCATGAATACGTCATACGCCGTCGCCACGGCAATCACGGCGAAGCAGGCGCCTGCCAGCAGGCCGCACAGATCGAGCAGGCGCCGATACCATGTGGCCATCATGGCTGCGTCGCGGGGTCAGGGCGCGAGCAGCCTGCGCAGTTCGTCAGCGTATTGCGGGGCGTTCTTCTTGATCTCGGCCCAGCCGGCGTCCTGGGCCGTGCGGTTCCACTGGTCGCGTTCCGCACCGGTCAACTCGATCGTCTGGATGCCGGCGTCGGCCTGGCGCTTGCGCTCGGCGGCGCTGATGTCGACGTTGAGCGCGTTGCGCGCCTCGACCCACTGGGCCGCGTCGCTGAGGACCTTGCGCTGCGCGTCGGTGAGCTTCTTCCAGCGGTCCAGGTTGACAAGGATGTTCACGTCGACCTGGTAAAAGCCGGGATCCACGCGATATTTCGTCCTTTCATGCCAGCCGAGATCGAAGATGCCCTGGATCGGCCAGCCGTAGCCGTCGACGACACCGCGCTCGAGCGCCGTGTACACCTCGCCGGGAGGCGTCTGCACGGTGTTGGCGCCGAGCGCCGCGAAGAAGGCGCGGTAGATCGGCGTCACGCGGATCGTCATGCCCTTGAGGTCGGCCTTGTCGATCAGCTTGTTGGTGTACAGATGGAACGGAATGCCGTCACCGGTACGAGCCAGGTACCAGGTGTTCATCTTCTCGTTGTGCAGCCGGTTGACCAGCGCCCAGCCGCCGTTTGCGCGCTGCTCCTGGATCGTGTTGGTCGACAGCTTGAGGGCATCGGCTTCGGGCAGCACGTTCAGGTAGAACGCGCCGGTGGCGTTGGCGATGTCGACGACGCCCGACTTGACGGCGTTGCCGACTTCGAACGGCGGCATGGCCTTCGGACCACCGATGTACTGGATCTGGATCACGCCCTTGCCGTCGACATTGACCTTCTCGATGAAGTCCTCGAAGGGCTTGGCGAACGCGGTTCCTTCCTGGAAGGCATTGACGCCGCGCAGCGTCACCTGTTGCGCCTGGGCGGCGGCGCCCGCACACAGGGTCAGGGCGCCGGCGAGAAGGCCGGTCAGGGCGCGGATCATCCGTGAGTCGTGCATCGTGCGTACCCGTTTCATGCGGTGGTGGCGGAAAGTATATCGATTCCGCCAGTGAAACAGCACAATGAAATGAAATCGGCGCGGCTGCGGGCCGGGCCAGGCGCGAACCGCCGCAATGACTCCTGTCGCGACCGGCTTCGGCGGCGAGGCGCCGCGTGAGCGGGCTGGTTCTCCCGGCGTGAATCCTGCCTTTCATTGGACTAGACTCCGGGGTTTTGTCGCAGCCGCCGCTGCGGGTGCCCGCATGCCGAATCCATCCCCGGCCCGGTTCGTCGCCTGGCGCCGTTTCGCGTACGTTGTGGTCCTCCTGTCGGCCCTGATGGCCGTCTGGTGGCTGCGCCCGGCCGGCGATGGCGTTTCGTCCGGACCGCCGACTCCGGGGCAGACATCCGGGACGCCCGCAGCCGATGCCGGATCGGCGCGTCCGGCTCTGACCGTGACGATCACTGCGCTGCGGGCGGAGTCCTGGCCGGTCGAGCTCACGGCCAATGGCAGCATCGAAGCCTGGCAGGAGATCGTCATCGGCAGCGAGGTCAGCGGTTTGAGGCTGGCAGAAGTCGCCGTCGACGTTGGCGATCGCGTGCATGCCGGGCAGTTGCTGGCACGACTGGACGACGAAACCGTGCGCGCCGGGCTGGCGCAGACGCGGGCAGCACTGGCCGAAGCCGAAGCCATGCTGGCCGAAGCGCGCGCCAACGCGCGGCGTGCCGGTACGCTCGGCAAGGGTGGCGCGCTCAGCGCGCAGCAGCTCGAACAGTACCGCACGGCCGAACAGACGGCGCTGGCCCGGGTGGACGTGCAGCGTGCGCGCCTGCAGACCGAAGAGCGGCGCCTGGCCTGGACGCGGATCGTGGCGCCGGTCGACGGCACGGTGGCGGTGCGCGCCGCAACACCTGGTTCGATCGTGCATCCGGGTGCGGAACTCTTCCGGCTCATCCGTGATGGCCGGCTGGAGTGGCGGGCCGAAATGCCCGACGGACCGCTCGCGCGGATCGAAGCCGGACAGCGCGCGCAACTGATCACGGCCGGCGGGGCGCCGGTGGAGGGTCGCGTACGCATCGTCGCACCGACGGTCGACCCACATACGCGCATGGGTCTGGTCTACGTCGATCTGCCGCCGACGGCGGCCGTGCGTGCAGGCACGTTTGCGCGCGGCCGGATCGTGCTCGACCATACGCCGGCACAGACGCTGCCGCAGACCGCGGTCAGCCTGCGTGACGGCTTCGCGATCGTCTTCCGGGTGGACGACGACGATCGCGTCGTGCAGACGAAAGTGCGCACCGGGCGCCGGGTCGGTGATCGCGTCGAGATCGCCGATGGACTCGACCCGGGCGCGCGCGTCGTCGAGGCCGGATCGGGTTTCCTCGTCGACGGCGATCGGGTGCGGATCGTGGAGGCATCGCCGGCAGCGCCGGCGTCACCATGAACTGGAACGTCTCGTCCTGGTCGATCCGCAACCCGACGCCAGCCATTCTCCTTTTCCTGTTGCTCACCGTCGCCGGCGTGCTGTCGTTCGGCGCGATGAAGGTCCAGAACTTTCCGGACATCGAACTGCCGACGGTCGTGGTCACTGCGCTGCTGCCCGGCGCCGGGCCCGAGCAACTCGAAACCGAAGTGGCGCGCAAGCTCGAAAACGTGATCGCCACCGTCCAGGGCGTCAAGCACATCTATACGCGCCTGCAGGACGGCGCGGCGACGGTGACGGTCGAGTTCCACCTGGAAAAACCGGTCCAGGAGGCGGTCGACGATGTGCGCTCGGCGGTCGCGCGCGTGCGCTCCGACCTGCCTGCCGATCTGCTCGATCCGGTGATCACGCGCATGGACGTCGCCGGTCTGCCGATCCTCACGTTCACGATCGCCTCCGACCGGCGCGACGAGGAAGAACTGTCCTGGTTCGTCGACGATGTCGTGAGCCGTGCGCTGCTGGCCGTGCCCGGGGTCGGTGCGGTAGCACGCGTGGGCGGGGTCACGCGTGAGGTCGCCATCGAACTCGACCCGCTGCGCATGCTGGCGGTGGGCGCTACCGCTGCCGACATCTCGCGCCGGCTGCGTTCGATCCAGCTCGACGCGCCGGGCGGACGCACCGAACTCGGCGGCGCCGAGCAGTCCGTGCGTACCATCGCAACGGTTGCGTCGGCGCAGGAACTCGCGCGCCTGTCGATCACGCTGTCCGACGGGCGTGCGATCCGGCTGACCGATGTCGCCAGTGTGCGCGACACCGTGGCCGAACGGCGCTCGATTGCGCTGCTCGACGGTGCCCCGGTAGTGGGCTTCGAGATCACGCGCAGCCGTGGCGCCGGCGAAGTCGAAGTGGCGCAGGGCGTGCGTGCGCAACTGGCGACGCTGCAGAGCCGTCATCCCGATCTGCGCATCGGCGAGGCCGTCGATTTCGTCGTCGCGGTCGAGGAGAATTACGACGGTTCGATGCGTCTGCTCTACGAAGGTGCGGCGCTGGCCGTGATCGTCGTCTGGCTGTTCCTGCGCAATGTCCGGGCCACGCTGGTGGCCGCGAGCGCGCTGCCGCTGTCGATCATCCCGGCCTTCGCCGGCATGTATCTGGCCGGCTTCTCGATCAACGTGGTGACGCTGCTGTCACTGTCGCTCGTCGTCGGCATTCTCGTCGACGATGCGATCGTCGAGATCGAAAACATCATGCGCCACCTGCGCGCCGGCAAGACACCGTACCAGGCTGCGATGGAGGCGGCTGACGAGATCGGGCTGGCCGTCATCGCGACCACCTTCACGCTGATTTCGGTTTTCCTGCCGACAGCCTTCATGAGCGGCGTCGCCGGTCGATTTTTCGTGCAGTTCGGCTGGACCGCATCGATGGCAGTGTTCGCCTCGCTCGTCGTTGCCCGCATGCTGACGCCGATGATGTCGGCCTATCTGCTCCGGCCGGACCGTCCGCGCGCGGACGGGCGCCTGATGCTGGCCTATCTGCGTCTGGCGCGCTGGTGCCTGGCGCATCGTCTGTGGACCGGTGCTGCGGCGGCACTGTTCCTGGTCGGTTCACTGCTGCTGGTGCCGCTGCTGCCGACCGGCTTCATGCCGCCGGACGATCTGTCGCAAACGCAGGTGCACGTCGAACTGCCGCCGGGCAGCACGTTCGAGCAGACGCTGGCGGTGGCCGAACAGGTGCGCGCGATCGTCCGGCAGCACCGTGATGTCGTTCAGGTCTACAGCGCCATCGGCGGCGGCACGTCTGGTGCCGATCCTTTCGTGCCGCAGGGCGTTGCCGAAGCGCGCAAGGCGACGCTCACGCTCGATCTCGCGCCGCGCGAAGAACGCCGCGGCCGCAAGAAGCAGGTGATCGAGGGCGAACTGCGTCAGGCACTCGAAGCCGTACCGGGCGCGCGCATCGAGGTCGGGCTCAATGCAATGGGCGAGAAGTACGTGCTCGTGCTGGCCGGTGAAGACGGCGACGTGCTCGCCCACCATGCCCGGATCGTCGGTGCGCAGTTGCGTACCCTGCCCGGGATTGGCAACGTCGTGTCCTCGGCGAGCCTGATGCGTCCGGAGTGGATCGTGCGCCCGGATGACGAACGGGCGGCCGATCTCGGTGTGACGACCGCGGCGATCGCCGACACCCTGCGCATCGCGACCGTCGGCGATTACGACCAGAACCTGGCCAAGCTCGATCTGCCGCGCCGGCAGGTGCCGATCGTCGTGCGGCTCGATCCGCGTGCGCGCGCCGATGCCGACCTGCTGGCGCAACTGCAGGTGCCGGGCGCGTCCGGTCCGGTGACGCTGGCCAGCGTTGCCGACATCACCCTCGGCAGCGGCCCGGTGCAGATCGATCGCTACGACCGTCTGCGCAATATCAATTTCCGGATCGAACTCAACGGTCAGCCGCTGGGCGAGATCGAGAAGCTGGCACTGGCGCTGCCGGCACTGCGCGACCTGCCGCCCGGTGTGCTGCTGCGCACGGTCGGGGACGCCGAAGCCATGGGCGAGCTGGGCGAGAGCTTCGCGCTGGCGATGTTCACCGGCGTGCTGTGCATCTACTCGGTGCTCGTACTGCTCTTTCGCGATTTCGTGCAGCCGGTGACGATTCTGGCGGCGCTCGTGCTGTCGGTGCCGGGCGCTTTTCTCGCCCTGTATCTGACGCGTCTGTCGATCTCGATGCCGTCGATGATCGGCATGATCATGCTGATGGGCATTGCCACCAAGAATTCGATCCTGCTCGTCGAGTACGCGATCATGGCGCGGCGCGACCGCGGCCTGGCCCGTATCGATGCGCTGCTCGACGCCTGCCACAAGCGGGCCCGGCCGATCGTGATGACGACCGTAGCGATGGGTGCCGGCATGACGCCGATCGCCATCGGCTGGGGCGTGGATCCGGCCTTCCGTGCGCCGATGGCACTGGTGGTGATCGGCGGCCTGATCACATCGACTTTCCTGAGCCTGCTCGTGATCCCGGTGGTCTTTACCTGGGTCGACGACCTTGTTCAGGGGCTGCGGCGCGGGCATCGCTCGTTACAATGAAGCGCTTCCGGTCAACTTCCCGGACATTCTTCCGGCCGGGCGTCTGATCGTCCTGCGAACCGGCGGCAGGACACGGGTGCCGCGCCCTGCTGCCGTACTGGTCACGCTGCCGGCACCGACCGGCACTGTGCCAACCCGTTGCAACTCCTGTTCCCGCCATGACCGATTCCACCCGCAAGTCCGCACACCCGCCGTCCGGCGTGAAGTTCATCAGTCCGCAAGGCACGAGCGCCGTGCGCGACGGCATCCGGCCGAATGCGTACAGCGAAGTGCCGGATGCACAGGGCAAGCCGGCCTGGCTGCGCACGCGCGTGCCGTCAGGGGCGCGCTACCAGCAGATTCTGGAGATCGTGCGTACGCACCGGCTGGCGACCGTGTGTGCGGAGTCGAAGTGCCCGAACATCGCCGAGTGCTGGGGGCGCGGGACGGCCACGCTGATGCTGATGGGTTCGGTGTGCACGCGCGCGTGCCGATTCTGTTCGGTCGATACCGGCAATCCGCGCGGCTGGCTCGATCCGCTCGAACCGACGAATGTCGCCGATGCCGTGGCGCTGATGGGGCTGCGGTACGTCGTGCTGACCTCGGTCGATCGCGATGACCTGGCCGACGGCGGTGCCGGACATTACGCCGCCTGTGTGCGTGCGATCCATGAACGCATGCCGGAAACGGCGGTGGAAGCCCTTACCCCGGATTTCCAGGGGCGACACGATTGTGTCGCCACCGTGCTCGATGCCGGCCTGGCCACCTATGCGCAGAACCTGGAGACGGTCGAGCGCCTGACGGTACAGGTGCGTGACCCCCGTGCCGGCTATGGCCAGACGCTCGATGTGCTGCGCTTTGCGAAGGAGCATGCGCCGGCCACAATCACGAAGACGAGCCTGATGCTCGGTCTGGGCGAGACCGACGATGAACTGGAACAGGCGTTCGACGACATCCGGGCGGCCGATGTCGATGTGTTGACGATGGGGCAGTACATGCGCCCGACGCGCAATCACCTGCCGGTGCAGCGTTACGTGACGCCGGACGAGTTCCTGCGCTACCGCGACCGTGCGCTGGAGCGTGGCTTCGTCGAAGTTGTTGCCGGCCCGTTCGTGCGTTCGAGCTATCGCGCCGAACGCGTGCTCGAGCACAACAACGTCGGCCTGGACGAGACGGTACTGCAAGGGATCCGTGACTCGGCTACCTCGGGCAGCATGCGCTGCTGAGAACGCATGCGGTCATCGGCTGTTCATCCGGGCGGCGCTTCATCCGCACCCGGATCCCAGGGTTCGGCTTCGGCCAGCAGGGCGCGCAGGCGTTCGGCGGTAGCGTTGACCATGCCGATCTCGGCTTCGGCCAGATGTTCGGCGGCGAGCAGCTTGCGCCGGATTTCACTGCCCTGCAGCAGACCGAAGACCAGATAGACATTCCCCCACGACGCCTCGAGCAGCGTGGCCTGCCAGGTCCTGCCCTGGTCATCGTCGAAGGTGTGCATGCGAATCGGTTCCCGGATCGGGTGTCGGTGATGGTTCTGTCCGCTCTCAGCCGGCGGAGGCGACAGAATGTTTCTCGATCCGTGCCGACAGGCGCGCCAGCCAGCCAACGGCATCGGCGATCGCCCGTTCGGCCACGGCGAAGACCTCGCCTTCGGTAGCCGCCAGCACGGTCTCCAGGCTTTCGATCAGCGCTTCGAGCGGCTTCTGGGCACTGATCAGGAGATGCACCGGATTCATTTCGCCAGAGCCATCCGGTGTCGGTATTTCGCCCGCGCCGGCTTCGGCGGGTCCGGCCGGCATTCCGTCGGATCCGCATCGATCGATCAGCGCCTCCAGGACCTCGGCGCTCTCGGTGTCCCCGGCTTCGTGCAGACGGTCGGCGATCCGGCGTTCCCCGGCCGCAATGACCGCCAGCCGCTGACGCAGAAACGCGAGCAGGGCATCGGCGGACGCCATCGCCTCTTCGGGGACGCCGATGGCCGTTTCCGCCTGCCGTTCGCCGCGTTCGCGGTGGTACGCCTTGCGCCGCCAGCGGCGCAGATGTGCGGCGTGACGCAGCTCGTCGGCCGCCAGGTGTTCGGCTTCGCGTGCCACCCGCGGGTCGGACGCGCGCGAGGCCAGATAGGTGTAGAAGGAGAAGGCACGCTGCTCGTTTTCGACGGCCAGCGCAAAAGCGCGATAGGGCGTGAGCAGCGAACTGCCTTCGATCTCCTCCCAGGAGGTGGCAAGTTCATCGGGCAGTGCGCGGCTGCACAGATGTGCCTCGGGAATCGTGACGTCCAGACCGGCCGCCCATTCCGCCACCGCATCGACGTGACCGCGTTCTTCCTCGGCCATCAGACGGAAGGCTTCGGCCGTTTCCGTTTCGCCTCGCCGACGCATGATTTCCTCGAGACGCTCGTAGCGCCGGACCGATTCGCGCTCGATCGCGTTGGCGATGCACACGAGCGTTTCCATCGTGACATTTTCCAGTTCGGGATCGTGCGCAAGAGTCGTGGTACGCAAGGCAAATCCTCCTGTCGCCATCACGGCATGAAATACCGTTCCGGTACAGCGTTTCCCGCCATGCACCGCTCCCGGGCCCCTGCCTGCCTGGCGGCGTTGCGAATCCTCTCATGCCACACAGGGCATGAATGCGGTTCGCACTCTGCCGGACGAGCCAATCTGCAGACTCATGAGCGGCGTCAAGCGCGAAGCACTTGCGCTAGCTTATACTTCCCGCCCCTGGGCAGGGAACGTCTGCGGAAAAATCATCCACACCTGTCTTTCGGGTGCGGCCGACTGCCGTGCACGTTCCGGGATCGTCATCTTCGACGATTCGCTGCCTGCCCATGATCGTATCAAGGTTGTTGCAGATGTCACCTGCAAGGAACGGTCGGCGGCGCTTTCTGTCCGTCATCGGCGCCAGTGCCGCCTGTGCTGCATTGCCCGCGGTCTCTGCCGCCGAACGAGGCAACCTCGCCCGTGACCGGGCGGTGTCCGCCGGTGCGGCACGCGCCGGATCGCCTGCCGGTACACCGGTGCCGGTGGTCTGGAAAGGTACTGCACTCGGGGCGTTCGCCTCGATCACGCTGGTGCATGAAGATCGCGACCGCGCGCGGCGGGTGCTCGCCGGTTGCGTCGATGAGGTCGAGCGGCTCGAGCGCATCTTCAGCCTGTACCGGCCTGATTCCGCGCTCGTTGAACTGAACGCCGGCGGCGCGCTTCAGGCTCCGCCGACCGAACTGGTTGAACTGCTGTCGACGTCGCTGGCCCTTGCCCGCGCCAGCCAGGGCGCCTTCGACCCGACCGTGCAGCCGCTCTATGAGCTGTATCAGGCCCATTTCGCGCAGCCTGGCGCCGATCCGCGCGGGCCTTCGGCAACCGTGCTGGCGCAGGCACGACGCCGGGTCGACCATCGGCTCGTCGATATCGGTGCCGGGCGGATCGCGTTCCGGGCACCGGCCATGGCGATCACCCTGAACGGCATCGCGCAGGGTTATGTGACCGACCGGATCGCCGACCGGTTGCGCGCGGAAGGTTTTGCCGACGTGGTGGTCGATCTGGGTGAAACCCGTGCTTCGGGTCATCGCGCCGATGGCGGGCCATGGGTGGCGGCCATCATCGATCCGGACGTGCCGGCACGCACCCTGTTCGAACTGGAAATGGGCGAAGCACCCGGGCACGCGGCAGCGCTGGCCACGTCGGCTGGAGCGGGTACGCGCTTCGGGCCGGACCCACGTGTGCACCATCTGTTCGATCCGCACACGGGGCGCAGCGCCAACCGCTATGCCTCGGTGTCGGTGGCGGCTTCCCGGGCGACGCTGGCCGACGGCCTGGCGACGGCATTGTCGATTCTGGCGCCCGACGAGGGGCGACGGCTGCTGGCCGGCTATCGGCCGGCACGTGCCTGGTTCGTGCATGACGACCGCACGATCGAGAAGGTGGGCTGAGTCCGGGTGATGGCGGTGACGCGCGCGCCCGGCGCATCTCGTCGTCTCCTGCCGGTGTGGCTGGTCCTGTCGTGGCTGTTGCCATTCTGTGTAGTGGCGTTTGCCGATGCTGCCGGGACCGCATCGGCCGTACCCGCGACTGTGGCCTCCGCCGCACCGGCCACCGGGTCGGCGCTGGATGGCTATCTGGCAAAGCTGGCGCCGGATGAACTTTTCCCCGGGGCCGACCGCTTCGGGCCGGCGGCGGGCAGCCCGCCGATCGCTCCGGTGTTCCGCGGCGGCGAGCGTGTCGGCGCGGCTTTCCTGACCGCCGATTTCGTCGATACGCGCGGCTATTCGGGCAAGCCGATCTACGTCGTTGCTGCGCTCGATGAAGAAGGCACCATCCGGGGCGTGCGCATCGTCGAGCACAGCGAGCCGATCCTGATGGTCGGCGTGCCCGAGCACCGGATCGCCGAGTCGGTGCGCGGCTATGTCGGCTTCAACGCGATCCGGGCCAGCGCCGAAGGCCGAGGGCCTCCCGAGCCCGACATCGTCAGCGGCGCAACCGTGACGGTGCTGATCATCGGCGACAGCATCGTGCGCTCGGCGGCGCGGGTCATCCGGATCCTGCGTGCGCATGCTGCGGCTGCACCCGGGACGACAGCCGGGCGCGTTGTCGTCGACAATGCCGCCGGCAGCCCGGGCGACTGGGCAGGTCTGCTGGAGCAGGGCGCGATCGGCCATCTTCGCCTGACGGCAGGTGATGTGCACCAGGCATTCGTCGAGGCGGGCGAAACCGACGCTGCCAGCCTCACCCGGACCGGTACGCCGGAGGCCGAATTCATCGACCTGTACGTGGCGCTGGCGTCGCAGCCGGCGATCGGTCGTACCCTGCTGGGCGAAGACGAATACGAGCGGGTGCGCAAATGGCTCGGTCCGGATCGCCAGGCATTGCTGATCGCGGCGAGCGGATCGTATTCGTTCAAGGGCTCGGCCTGGTTTCGCGGCGGGATCTTCGATCGCATCGAACTGGTCCAGGGACTCGAGACGATCCGTTTCTGGAAGCGTCATCACCGGCGCATCGGCCGCCTGCTTGCGCCGGGCGCAGCCGATGTCCGTGAAATCGGCGTCTTCGCGATTCCGTCGGATGCCGAATTCGATCCGGTTGCACCCTGGCGGCTGCAACTGATCGTGCAACAGCAGATCAATACCTTCGATCATGCCTTTGCGCGCTTTTCCCTGCCGTACCGGTTGCCGTCCGCGTACACCACGCGCACGACGGCGAACGGGACGATGGCTGTTCCGGGTGAGCCGGTGTCCGGCGCAGCGGCCCCGATGGCAACCGGTGCCGCGCCCGATGGCCACGCAGGCAGGGTCTCTGCCGCCGGACCGCCCGTCGAAAGCGTGGCCGGTGCCGCTGCCCCATTGCAGTCGGCGGGCAGCGCGTCACCGGAACTGGCTGCGGAAGCTGACTTCGCCGCCGATCCGGCGCCCTTGTGGCAGCGGATCTGGAAGAGCCGCATCGCCGCGATCATCGTGCTGGCGCTGATGCTGCTGGCGCTCACCGTCATCTTCTTCTTCCAGAACCTGATCGTTCCGCACGAGAAGCTGTTCGACCGGATTCGCCTCACCTATCTGACGGTGACGCTGCTCTGGCTCGGCTGGGTGGCACAGGCGCAACTGTCGGTCGTGAACGTCCTCACGTTCGTCGACTCACTGCGCACCGGGTTTCACTGGGAGTCCTTCCTCGTCGACCCGCTGATTTTCATCCTCTGGTGCTCGGTAGCGGCGGCACTGCTGTTCTGGGGGCGTGGCCCCTTCTGCGGCTGGCTGTGCCCGTTCGGCGCGCTGCAGGAGCTGACCAACCGGATTGCACGCCGGCTGAAGGTGCCGCAGCTGAAGATTCCGTGGGGCGTGCACGAGCGGCTGTGGCCATTCAAGTACATCATCTTCCTCGGTCTGTTCGGCATCTCGCTGGGCTCGCTGGCCTGGGCCGAGCGCTTCGCCGAGATCGAACCGTTCAAGACGGCGATCGTGCTGCGCTTCATGCGCGAGTGGTGGTTCGTCGCCTTCGCGCTCGCGCTGCTCGGCGCCGGCCTGTTCATCGAACGTTTCTTTTGCCGCTATCTGTGCCCGCTCGGGGCGGCGCTGGCGATTCCCGGGCGCATGCGCATGTTCGACTGGCTCAAGCGCTATCGCGAGTGTGGCAATCCGTGCATGCGCTGCTTCAAGGAATGTCCGGTAGAGGCCATTCACCCGGAAGGGCACATCAACCCGAACGAGTGCATCTCGTGCCTGCATTGCCAGGTGCTGTATCACCACGACCACAAGTGTCCGGTGCGTGTGCAGCGCCGGCTCAAGCGGGAAAAAAGGGCTGCCATGGCGCGGCCGGCCAGTGCGCCGGCGGCTGACACCTTTCCGGTCACGGTCCATCGCCGCCCGCGCGGAACGGTGTGAAAGCGTGTGAAGCCTTCCGGGTGCGATCGATGGCTGCACGCGTTCTGATGGCCGGTTGTCCGTGACCGGGCGCCCGCTGCTGCAGGTCTTTGCCAACCGGCGCATGGCGGCGATGCTGCTGCTCGGTTTTGCCAGCGGCCTGCCGCTGGCGCTATCGGCCGGCACACTGCAGGCGTGGCTGACCGTCGAGGAACTGGATCTTTCGACGATCGGTTTCTTCGCGCTGGTCGGTCTGCCGTATACATTCAAGTTCGTCTGGGCGCCGCTGGCCGACCGCTTCGAGCCGCCGCTGCTCGGACGCCGGCGCGGCTGGCTGTTCGTGACGCAATGGCTGCTGGCCATCTCGTGCTTCGTCATGGCCGCATTCGATCCGCGCACGGCCGTACATGCCGTGGGCGCCTGCGCCGTGGCCATCGCCTTCCTGTCGGCGTCGCAGGACATCGTTTTCGATGCCTATCGCACCGATCTGCTGCCGGACGAGGAGCGTGGTGCCGGCGCTGCGGTTTCGGTGCTCGGCTATCGGCTGGCCATGCTGGTGTCCGGTGGCCTGGCGATGATTCTGGCCGATCAATGGCTCGGCTGGCCCGGCATGTTCCGCGCGATGGGGGTGCTTTTCGCCCTGCTGTCGCTGGTCACCCTGTGGGCGCCAAAGGTGCCGCCGGCGAACGGAAGTGCCAGCGACGTCCGGGCGGAACTGACCGGTTTTGTGGCCATGGTGGTCTCCGGCGCAGTCGCGTTCTGGCTGCTTCGCCAGCTGCCGTGGCAGTGGCTCGGCAGCGGACGCTTCGCTTCGCTGGCGGCCGACAGCATCGTCCTGGTGTGCACGCTCGTCATCGCCCTGCAGGCGGCACGCCAGGCCGGTTTCCCGTCGTTCGTCAAGCCCTGGGATGCCTTTTTCCGGCGCGAGCGGGCGCTGGCGCTGCTGGCAATGATCGTTCTGTACAAGCTCGGCGATGCTTTTGCCGGCAGCCTGTCGACGACCTTCCTGATCCGTGGCGCCGGATTCACGCCGACCGAAGTGGGCGCGGTCAACAAGATCCTCGGCCTGTCGGCCACGATCATCGGTGCGCTGGCCGGCGGCGCCTGGCTGGCGAAGCGTCCGTTGTATGCCTCGCTGATGCTCTTCGGCATTCTGCAGGCGGTCTCCAATTTCGGTTACTGGCTGCTGGCGATCCTGCCCAAGAGCTATGTCTGGATGGCGTCGGCCATTGGCGTCGAGAACCTGTGCGGCGGCATGGGCACGGCGGCATTCGTCGCCTTTCTGATGGCACTGACCGATCGGCGCTTTTCCGCCGCCCAGTATGCATTGCTGTCGGCGTTGTCCGCCGTCGGGCGGGTGTACGTCGGACCGGTGTCCGGTGTCTACGTCGAAGCCTTCGGCTGGCCGTCGTTTTTCATCTTTTCCGTGTTCGCGGCCCTTCCGGGGCTGGTGTTGCTGCGTCTGCTCCGGCGGCAGGTCGACACGCTCGAAGGCTTCCGCACCCCGGCTCGATGATCCTGTGTGGCAGGCGCAGGCGGTATTGCCGTATATCGCGCATGCGGGGCGGTCCGGGGGGCACCGTGCCGCCGCCGTGCCGCGTCGGCGCCTCCGGAAGCAGTGCATCCGGCCGCCGGTCGCATGCGTGCGCGAGCCATTGCGGTGCACAATCCGGGTTCTGACTCATTTTGGGGGCGTTGTGCTGTGAACGAAGTCTTTCTCTGTGATGGGGTACGTACACCGGTCGGCCGCTACGGCGGCGCCTTGTCGGCAGTGCGCACGGACGACCTGGCCGCGATCCCGCTCAAGGCACTGCTGGCACGCAATCCGGCCCTCGATCCGGCAGCCGTCGACGAAGTGATTTTCGGCTGTGCGAACCAGGCCGGCGAAGACAATCGCAACGTCGCGCGCATGGCGCTGCTGCTGGCCGGCTATCCGGTCAGCGTGCCCGGCGCCACCGTCAATCGCCTGTGCGGATCGGGCATGGACGCGATCGGCACCATTGCGCGCGCGATCCGTTGCGGCGAGATCGAGCTCGGGATTGCCGGCGGCGTCGAAAGCATGTCGCGTTCGCCCTTCGTGATTCCGAAGGCAGGCAGCGCGTTTTCGCGCAGCAGTGCGATCTACGACACGACGATCGGCTGGCGTTTCGTCAATCCCGAGATGAAGCGCCAATACGGGATCGACTCGATGCCCGAGACGGCCGAAAACGTTGCCGTCGAACACGGCATCTCGCGCGAGGACCAGGATGCGATGGCGCTGCGCAGCCAGCAGCGGGCCGCGCGTGCGCAGTCCGACGGTTATTTTGCCGAGGAGATCGTGGCGGTCACGATCCCGCAGCGCAAGGGGGATCCGCTCGTCGTCGACCGGGACGAACATCCGCGCGAGACGACGATCGAGGCGCTGGCGCGGCTGAAGCCGATCGTGCGCGCCGACGGGACGATCACGGCCGGCAACGCGTCCGGCGTGAACGATGGCGCAGCCGCGCTGATCCTCGCCTCCGAAGCCGCCGTGCGCCGGCACGGGCTGACACCCAGAGCCCGATTCACCGGCATGGCGACCGCCGGCGTCGCGCCGAGAGTGATGGGGATCGGGCCCGCGCCTGCGGTGCAGAAACTGCTGGCCCGTACCGGTCAGCAGATCGACGGCATGGACGTCATCGAACTGAACGAGGCTTTCGCTGCCCAGGGGCTGGCCGTGTTGCGCGCCCTCGGCGTGCCGGATGATGCGCCACATGTCAATCCGAACGGCGGCGCGATTGCGCTGGGACACCCGCTCGGCATGTCGGGAGCGCGCATCGTCCTGACCACCGTGCATCAGTTGCAACGCACGGGCGGGCAGCGCGGGCTGGCGACGATGTGCATCGGCGTCGGTCAGGGCATCGCGATGACCGTCGAGCGCGTCTGACGATTCGCCGACGTCGGTCAGCCGGACACTCTTGAAAAGCACCACGGGCGCCCGGATCTCCGGTTCGTGGCGCCCCGAAGTGCAGCAGCAAACCCTGCACCGGGACTGGAGAGGGCGCCTTTTTGCCCCAAGGGTGCAAGGAGAAAGAAATGACCCGACTGTCTTTATACGATCCGTTTGCCGATGTCTTCCCCGAGTTGTTCCGCGGCGTGTTCCAGCCGGCGACCCGCGATGGCGAGCATGCCAATGCGCTGGACATTCGTCTGGAAGTGAAGGAATCGGACGCCGGATACACGGTCCAGGCCGAGATGCCGGGCGTGAAGAAAGACGACATCCACGTCCAGATCGACGGCAACCGCGTTTCGATCAGTGCGGAAGTCAAGCGTGAATCGGAACAGAAGGAAGGCGAACGCGTATTGCGCAGCGAGCGCTATTACGGTTCCGTCGGACGCACGTTCCAGCTGGCCGCCGAGATCGACGAGGCCGCGGCGAACGCACGCTTCGAGGACGGTGTCCTCAATCTGACGCTGCCGAAGAAGGCTGCGCCCGCTTCGAAGCGGCTGCAGGTCAACTGACCGGCCCGTCGCGCCGGAGACGGCGTGACGGCAGTCATCCGGCGAACGGCCTGTCCGGTCAGGCAGGCCGTTCGCTGGTCTCGTATCCGGCTTCGGTAATCGCGCCTACGATGGCCGGCGCCGCCTGACCCGACTCGACCTCGACCGTGCCGGTGGCGAGATCCACTGCGACGCGAGCCTGCGGATCGAGTTCCTGCACCGCCTTGGTCACGGCCTTGACGCAGTGCCCGCAGGTCATTCCCTTGACGTCGAAAACAGTCTTCATGGCGTCGCATCGTCCGGTTCTTTTGGTGCCGCTCTTATAGCACATCGTTTCGGATGCAGAAGAGCCTGTCCGCTGCCTGGAATCCATGGGGAAGGCATGGTCACGCACGCAGGGCTTGATAAATTTCCTGTTTGATATCACATTGATAGATAATCATAAGCTATTCCAGAATCTGTCCCCGTGTCCGTCCCCGAATCTGTCCGTCTTTGCGCGGAAGATCGGGATGCCGACGCGGCCACCTGTGACGGTTCCTTAAGTCAATCCTAAGTGAGCTGGTTCAGGATAAGAACCAGTCTCATTTGTCAGGGGTCGACCCTGAGCATTCAAGGGAGTCTCGAGTGGAATCCTTGCCAGTACGATTCACGATCGAAGTGCCTGTGGAGCGCGCTGCCAGCCTGTTGCGCCGTGCGCTCGAGCGCGAAGATTTCGTCATTGCCGGGGAAGCGCAGCCCGAAGGCGAGAGCGCCGATGGGCGCGTCACCTCGATTGCGCTGTACGCCTGGCACGGTCCGACAATGCACGCGGCGTCGCGCGCCGATCGGCGTGTCGGTCTGTACATGCTGTGTGCGGTCACGATCCGGCGTGCCGGACAGAACGCCAGCGAGATCCAGGGCGTGTCGCCTACCCGGCTGGCCGGTGTCTGGGGCGGACGTCGTCTGGAGCAGCACGCGGTTGCCCAGCGGCAGCATTTCGAGCGCGCACTCAGTCGGCTCGAATTCGACTATGCACCCGCCGAAGTGGACAATGAGTCACTGCACTGCGAAGCGGCCTGACATGGCCTGACGCGCAGCCGGACACTGTCCGGCTGACGGCCCCGGGGCAGGAGCGGGCGGCGGATCGAACAAGACCGCCGCAGGCTCGCCACTCGGGGAGTACAGCGGCGCCCTGGTGGCGCCGCTCGTGCGTTCTGCGTCCTGTTTTTCTTATCCGTCGCGGCCGTCCAGGCGCGGCTGCGTGAGTACGCTGACGTATTTCACCAGATAGGCAACGAAGGCCAGGCTCCAGGCAGTCGCTGCCGCGGTCGTCCAGGGCAGGTACGGCAGGGCCGGGATCAGCATCGGCGCCAGCCGCAGGACGACAGCCAGGTGCACGAGTGCGAAGGCCGTTATTTCCGACTTGCCGGCTTTCATCGGGCGCGCCGTGTGACCCAGTGCGGTGCGCGTGATCATGCCGATGATCAGGCCGCCGATGACGCCGAGCGTCAGCGCATGCAGCGCTGCCGATTCCCCGACGACATCCAGCCGGCTCAGCGCGAGCAGCAGCAGTCCGATCGGCAGCCAGGCATACGAGAGATGCAGGATCCACAGGATCGGATGATGGCGTGTCGCCCAGGGATTCCAGCCGATCAGCCGCGCCGCCTGCAGCATGGCGGCGAGCACGCAGACCGTTGCCGTGAGCGCGGCCGGTGACGGCAGCAGAACCAGCAGGAAGGCGAGAATTGTCACGGCCAGTGACGTCCAGTCGAGGCGGCGGTCGCGCCATTGACGAATGCCGCGCAGGGCGTTGGCCGTGAACGTGGGGATGACGCGTCCACCGATGACCGTGATCAGCACGAGCACGACGTAGACGAACAGATGCGCCGCCAGCAGCGGTGAAGCGTCGATCCGTCCGGACAGTGCCAGGTGAAACAGCGAATTGGCGATCAGGAACACGGTCAGGATCGCCAGCGTGAACAGATTGCGGTAATTGCGCGCCTTCAGCAGCACCGTGCCGAGCGCGATCATCGCTGCGATCAGAAACGCGGCATCGAACACCATCGCGACCGATGCCGGGCCAATGTAGTTGAAGATGCGCGCGCCCACCCACAAGGCGACCAGGCCCAGCAGTGGTGCGCCCCGCGGTGTTTCCACCCCGGTCCAGACGCGGCTCGCGGTCAGCAGGAAGCCGACGACGACGGCAAGCACGAAGCCGAATGTCATTTCGTGCGCGTGCCAGAGTATGGCCGGATAGGTCGCCGGTGGCGCCAGCACGCCGGCGAACTGTGCGATCCAGAGCGGAACCGCCAGCGCGGCCCAGATGGCCGCGAGCAGATAGAAAGGCCGGAATGCCAGTCGCAGGACAACGGAACGCTGCTGCTGCGGCGTGGCCGGTTCGGGTTCGAGCAAGGGGACGACACCGCCGGCGGAAACGGATTTCATCGATTGCACCCTCGGTTGAAAGATCTATTGATAATACATCTTGAAGGACGGCAGCATTTCCGCACGTTTCACGATCGCCGTCAAGAAATGTCCGGCCGAGGGGTCATTGGCCGGACATTTCGGGTCCACGCATCCCCGGCGAAGCGTCCCGCACGCTGGAAATCCGCGCGCCCGAAGCCATCCGGACGACCAACGTCCGGCGGATCCTTCCGGCGCGCAGACTTCCGCTGCGCGGTGACGGGTTGTGGCGTCTCCTTCCCCTTGTCAGTGTCGGCCGTGTCCGTGACCGGTCGTGTCCATGGTGCCGCCATGGTCGGCCGGGCGGGCCGTCAGCGCACGTACCGTGGCCTGCACGGTCACGTCGTCGCGCGTGCCGTCGTCACTTTCGATCGTCAGCGTCAGCGGGATCCGCTCTCCTTCCTGCAGCGGGGCCTTCAGATCGAGCAGCATCAGATGATATCCACCCGGCTTCAGGACGACCGCAGTGCCGGCCGGCAGGGCCAGCGACTCGATGGGGCGCATGCGCATGACATTGTCGACCATGGTCATTTCATGGATTTCGGCAATGCCGGCCACCGGGGTGTGCACGGCAACGAGTCGGGCCGGCGTGTCGGAGGTGATGGTCATGAAGGCACCGCTGGTGCGCTGTGCGCTGACCGTGGCGCGCGTCCAGGCGTCGTCGATTCTGGTGTCGGCGTGGACGCCGCCGGGCAGCGCCGCAGCCAGGCACCCGGCGATCAGGGTGGCGCACAGGCCGGCGCGGAATCGTCGGGCGGACGGGCCGTGAACGATGGGGCGGCGGCCCGAAGCCGGGAATCGGAAGGATGGCCGCGGTCCGGCCGAATGAGAGTGCTTGGTCATGATGATCTGGTGCTGTCCGGATGGGCCCGGATCGACGGCGGTACACGGCGCGGATGGCACAGGTGTGGCGCGTCGTCCAGGCGGAACCAGGCGGCGGAATCGTTCGACGAATTTTCCGTCAGCCTGTCGGGGAATCGGACGGGCCTTGCAGGCGCGACCGATGGCAAAAGACGTCAGCGGTTCTCAGGCCGTCGGAGGGGCACGCGCGGATGGCGAGCGCCGCCAGATCGTCGGCGGAACTTCGGTTGCCGTGTCGATCGCCGGCTGGTCTGGTGCGGCGGGCGTGGCCAGGGCCGGAAAGAAGGGGGCCAGCGGTGCGCTGTCGCTGCCGGTCGGCAGCAGGCACAATGGGCAGTGCGCAGCCGCCGGCAGCGGCTCCGGCGGGGCCGGGTCGCCGGTACGTGCCGGGTCGGCCACGGTATCGCCGTCGAAAGCGTGCGCCGAGCAGATCGTGCCGACCAGCAGATCCGGCGGACTGCCGGCAGCGCCGTGTCGTGCCGCGACGGACCAGGCAAAGGACGGAACCAGGGCCTGCAACAGGAATGCCAGGCAGGCGAGTGCGGCTGGCAGACGCCTGCCGGCCCGTGACTCCGGAAGCCTGCGTGTGCCGCCGAACCGGGTCCGGGTACGGAGATGCGACATGCTGGCGAAGATTATATCCATGGTTCGCCGTCGATGAGCGCTGCCGATTCCGGTTCAGTCGCGCTCGAGCGGTTCGGCGATGCTGCGCGTGACGATCGGCGGCTCCTTGCCGACGTGCAGTGCGAAACGTCGCTGCCGCAGCGCGATGTCGGAGACGGTGAAGCGATCGAAGCGGCGCAGGTGTTCGACCCAGTTCTCGTCGACGAAATACTCGATGAAGCGGTCGGGTTCGACGGTATCGCGAAACAGTTCCCAGGACAGTGCGCCGCCGCGCAGACGGCTGCGCCGCGTCTCCTGCATGATCTCGCGGAATTCGCCGACGCGGGCCGGATCGATCCGGTATTCGATCGTCGTCAGCACGGGGCCCGCCAGCGGCGGTACCGGCTCGTGCGTGACCGGTGCTTTCCACGATTGCGGCGTCAGGTCTTCCTCGACGCCGCCGTGGATCCGGTGGCGGCGCGTCAGCCACAGCAATCCGGTACCGACGGCGGCGGCCGCCGCGACGCTCACGCGCTCGTCGGTCCACGAGGCGAATTGCCCCCAGAAGGCCGCACCGAGGCCGGCTCCGCCCATCAGTGCGACCTGGTAGATCGACATGCCGCGCGCGCGTACCCAATCGGGCAGTGCCAGTTGCGCCGAGACCGACAGCGAGTTGGCTGCGATCAGCCAGGCGCCGCCGGCGAGAATCATCAGCGGAATCGCCAACCACAGCGTGGGCGAGAACGCGACGCCGGCCATCGTGGCTGCCTGGACGAACGAGCCGTAGCGCAGCAGCTCGTCGCGCGTCGTCGTTGCACGAAAACGCGGCAGCACGAATGCCGAGGCGATGGCGCCGGCGCCCATTGCGGCCAGCAGAACGGTGAAGGTCATTGCCGAGCCATCGTCGATGCGCCGCGCGAGCAGGGGCAGCAGTGCAATCAGCGTCGTCGACTGGCTGAAGAAGATGATGACGTGCAGCAGCACCGAGCGCATGCGGTCCGACTGGCGCACATACTGGACGCCGACGCGGATCGCGCCAAGAAAACGCTCGCCGGGCAGTGCGCTGGTCTTCTTTTCGGTTTTCCAGCGCAGGATGACCAGTGCCGCAACCAGCGACAGCACGGCGTTGAGCACGAAGACGTATTCGGTACCGGCGCTGGCGATCAGCGCGCCGGCGGCGATCGGTCCGACGATGCGTGAGACATTCATCGCGACGCCGTTCAGGGCGAGCGCGGCCGGCAACTGCACCCGCGGCACGAGTCCGGGCACGATCGCCGAGTAGACCGGCCAGCGCATCGCCAGCCCGATGCCGTTCAGGAACACGAGCACGAGCAGCAGCACTGGGTCGATCGTGCCGGTCAGTGTCGCCAGGCACAGCAGGGTCGCCGTGCCGACGACCCAGAACTGTGTGATGACCAGGAAGCGGCGCCGGTCGAGGATGTCGGCCAGTGCGCCGCTGCCCAGGCCGAGGAGGAATACCGGCAGCGTCGCCGCCGTCTGTACCAGCGCGACCATCACCGGCGACGGCGTCAGGGTGCTCATCAGCCAGGCGGCAGCGACGTCGTTCATCCACATGCAGGTGTTCGCCGTCATCCAGACGGCCCACAACATGCGAAAGATCGGCAGGTTCAGCGGCGCCCAGGCCGTGGGCGACGGCACCGGTTGCAGGGGTGCTTCCGGGGGAGAGATCGGCAAAAGGGAATCTCCGCGGCAGATTCGTCAGGCGTGTGAGAGACAGGAATCGGTCGTGTCCGGGGCGGTGCGGCTCCGGGCGGGAACGAACCACGCCGCTGCCGGGCGCCCGCAGGCGGCCCGCCTGGCCGGCGCCGCACGATCAGCCGCGATTGTCGCCCATGCGCGTCCGCACGCACGGCAGGACGGAGTTTCGGAAAACACGGTATCGTGTTTCCGGGTACGGCTCTGGTCAGGAGCAACCGACATTTCCGACTGACGCGGCCGTCGTGTGAATCGCCCGCCCGTTTCTTCGGGTGCGGCCAACCCTGGACCCCTTCGTCATGGCCGAATCCGATCGACGCAGACCCGACAGGCGTGGCGCCCTGTTTGCCTGGGGAACGAATGGCGTGAACCGGCGCCCGCCCGGCTCTGCGGGATCACCAGCGGGGGCGCCGAACGGAGCCGGCCGGCCGGGCGGCACCCAGGGCACGGGGCGCATGCCGTCGAACCGCACCTGGCTGTTGTTCGCCTTCCTGCTGCTCGCCAACTGGTTTCTCGTGCGTCTGCTCTTTCCGGCGCCGGGTGAAATGATCCCGTTGCCGTACACGGCGTTCAAGCAGGAAGTCGCCAAGGGCAATGTCGAGGCGATCTACAACCAGGGGCAGACGATCGAGGGCCGGCTGCAGTCGCCGATCACCTGGCCGCCGCCGGGCGAAGCCCTGCCGGTGGCTCCCGGCTCGACACGCGCGCAGCAGCGCCTGCAGCAGGAGCCGCGGACCTCCGATACCTTCACGACGGTGCTGCCGGCCTTCGTCGACAACGGTCTCGAAGCGTTTCTGATCGAGCACCGGGTCGAGATCAGCGCCGTGCCGATCCAGACCGGCAGCAGTCCGCTGGCGACGTTGCTGTTCGGTTTCGGCCCGGCGATCCTTTTCATCGTTTTCTACTTCTGGCTCATCCGGCGTGCCCAGCAGGGGATGGGCGGTGTGGGTGGCATGGGCGGCATGATGGGGATCGGCAAGAGCCGGGCCCGTCGCTACGATCAGGAGAGCGCGAAGAAAGTGACCTTCGACGACGTCGCCGGAATCGACGAAGCGGAAAACGAGCTCGTCGAGATCGTCGATTTCCTGAAGGATCCGCAGAAATACCAGCGGCTGGGCGGCACGGCGCCGAAAGGCGTGCTGCTGATCGGCGCGCCCGGCACCGGCAAGACGCTGCTGGCGCGCGCGGTGGCCGGCGAAGCGGGCGTGCCCTTCTTCTCGATGAGCGCGTCCGAGTTCGTCGAAATGATCGTCGGCGTGGGTGCCGCGCGTGTGCGCGATCTGTTCAAGCAGGCGCGCGAGCATGCACCGGCCATCATCTTCATCGACGAGCTCGACGCGATCGGGCGCGCGCGCGGCCAGATGGCCATCGGCGGCGCGAGCGAACAGGAGCAGACGCTGAACCAGATCCTCACCGAGATGGACGGTTTTTCCAGTCGCGAAGGGATCATCGTCCTGTCGGCGACCAACCAGCCGGATGTGCTCGACAAGGCACTGCTGCGCCCGGGCCGCTTCGATCGGCACGTCGTCGTCAATCTGCCCGACCGGCGCGGGCGCGAGGCCATCCTGCAGGTGCACACGCGCAATGTCCCGCTGGCCGCCGACGTCGATCTGGCCGAACTCGGTGCCTCGACGCCGGGCCTGTCGGGCGCGGATCTGCGTAATCTGGTCAATGAGGCGGCCCTGCTGGCGGCGCGTCGCGATCTCGATGCGGTGCGTGCGAAGGACTTCATGGATGCGCTCGAAAAGATCGCGCTCGGCCCCGAACGGCCGATCCTGCTCAGCGACGCCGATCGCGAACGCATTGCGTATCACGAGAGCGGGCACGCGATCCTCGGGCTGGTGGTGCCGGGAGCCGATCCGGTGCACCGGGTGTCGATCGTGCCGCGCGGGCGGGCACTCGGCGTCACCTACCAGCGCCCCGAGGCCGATCGTTACAATTATCCCGAGGCGTATCTGCGGGCGCGCATCATCGGCATGCTCGGCGGGCGGGTGGCCGAGGAAGTGGTCTACGGCACGCGCACGACCGGCGCCGAGAACGATATCGAGCAGGCGACGCAACTGGCGCGCAACATGGTCACCCGCTGGGGCATGAGCGACCGGCTCGGCATGGTCCAGCTCGCGCCGCGCGAGAACCCGTATCTGGGCGGACCGGCGTACGGCGGCTTCGCCGGCGATCGCGCCGTCAGCGAGGAGACTGCGCGCGCCATCGATGCCGAAGTGCAGCGCATCATCGGCGAGAGCCATGAGGAGGCGACCCGCCTGTTGCACGCGCACCGCCGGGAGCTCGACGCGCTGGTCGCCGCGCTGATGGAGCGCGAGACGCTCGACGAGCAGGAAATCCTGACGGTGACCGGCCTGCCGGCGGCACCGCCCCTGGAGACCCGGCCGCTGACCAGGGCTGAAGACGACACCCGCGGCGCACGACAGGAAGTCGCACCCGACGCCGGCTGATTACTGGCGCGCGGCGAAAGATTCCCGCAGCTCGCCAGACAATCCCCGGGGCGCGCCGGACAGTCCCTGGGGTTCGCCAGCTAGTCCCTGGGGTGCGTCAGCGCGCGACCCGACACCGATGCCCGCGTCGCGGGTGGTACGCGATGGGTCTACCAGCTGTTGCGCAGTTCGCGCAGCCGGACGAAGACGGTTTCCGGATCGGGCGTGGCGGACAGCTCCGGAAACCGCTCCCGCAAGGCCGCCGCCACGCTGGTGCTGTCCAGACGCAGGAAAGTGTTCACGTCCTTTTCCTGCGCGATTGTCGTGACGATCGACTGCGCCGGATCCTGGCCGCTCACGCTGGCCAGCAGTTCGGCCGCTTTTGCATTGTCCGGCTCACAGGCGAGCGTGAATTTCAGATTGTTCTCGATGTAATCGTGTCCGGGATAGATGCGCGTGTTGTCCGGCAGTCGCGCCAGTTGCTGCACGAAGGTCTTGTACAGCTCGTGCGGATCGCCGCCGTTGTGGCAGTTGCCGGCCCCGGCATTGAACAGTGTGTCGCCGGAAAACAGGGCCGGCTCGTCCGTGTGCGAGCGCAGACAGACATGGCACATCGTGTGCCCAGGGGTGTCCAGGCATTCGAGTTCGACCGTGCGCCCGACCTTGATCACATCACCGGCTTGAACACCGCGATCCATGCCGGGAATGCTGGCGCCGGCCTTGTGATGGGCAATCACTTTGGCGCCCGTGGCCGCCACGACGGCGTCGTTGCCACCGGTGTGATCGGCGTGTTCGTGGGTGTTGAGGATCTGCGTGATCTCCCAGCCACGCTCTTTCGCCGTGGCCAGGCATTTTTCATGATCGAGCGGGTCGATGGCCAGCGCTTCGCCCGTTTCCGGGCAGGCGATCAGGTAGTTGAAGTTGCGCCAGGCATTGGCGGTCCAGATACGCTCGATCAACATGTCGGTTTTCCTTCGAAGTGGCAGTGCGGGGCATGCGGCGCGAGTTCGGCTGCAGTCGAAAACACTGCACCGGGTCGCGCCGGATGCGGGATTCGTGCCACGCCGTCGGTCGATGCACCAGGCACGCCGGCATGCAGCCGGTCACGACGGTGGTACCGGGCACGGCATGCAGTGATGCTACCCCGGTTGGGTCGGCAGCACCGTCCGCCCGGAACGGGAACCACGGCGTGCGCTCCCTCGTCTGGCCGGCTTTCGTCCGCGAGCCGGCGGGGCCGCCCGTTTCCGCACCGCCCCGTCGATGTGCCGGGCCCGCTTGATACACTTCAAACGTGGCATCGAAGAGCACCATGAGATCCGGCTTCGTCAGACCGGATCTGGTCGAGGCCAGCCCCGCATGGAATCAAACCGAATTTCTCTGGAGATCATCTGATGAAACAGGCGTATTTCGTGACCGGCACGGATCTGGAAGTCGGCAAGTCGCTGATCGCGACCGGGATGCTGCACACCGCGGCGCTGTCCTGGGACATGAAGGTTCTGGGGCTCAAGCCCGTCGTGGCCGGCAAGGGCGACGACATGGACCGGTTGATGGAGGCGAGCAACGTCGATGCTCCGCGCCGATATCTGAACCCCTACCACTTCGAAGAGCCGGTGGCGCCGAACATTGCGGCCAAGGGTGTCGGCAAGGTGATCGACCTCAACCACATCCAGCACTGCTTCGAGGAAGTGCGCACGATGGCCGATCTGGTCATCGTCGAAGGAATCGGCGGCTTCTGCGCGCCGCTCAACGATACCCAGACCCAGGCCGATCTGGCCGAACAGCTGGGTCTGCCGGTGATCCTGGTGGTCGGCCTGCGCCAGGGTTGCCTGAGCCACACACTGCTGACGGTCGAGGCCATCAAGGCGCGTGGATTGCCGATCTCCGGCTGGGTCGCCAACGAGATGGAACTCGACATGATGTGCATTTCGGAAACCGTCGGCACGCTCAAGGACTTCCTGGCGGACATCCCGCTGCTCGGTTTCATCCGCTACCAGGAAAAGCCGGACGGGAAGGCACTGGTCAAGCAGCTGGCAATGCCGGACTGATCGGAGTCGAACATCCGGGCGGAAAATCCGCCGCGGAACCTGCGAGGCAACCGGTTATGGCCGGTCGCTTCGCAGGCGTCATTCGACCGTCACCGACTTGGCCAGGTTCCTCGGCTTGTCCACGTCGGTGCCGCGCGCGAGGGCGACGTGGTAGGCGAGCAGCTGCAGCGGGACGGTGTGCAGGATCGGTGACAGCAGACCGGCATGGCCGCCCAGGTTGATGATGTTGACGCCGTCGCTTGGTTCGATGCGGGCGTCCTGGTCGGCGAAGATGAAGAGTTCTCCGCCGCGCGCACGCACTTCCTGCAGATTGGACTTGAGCTTTTCGATCAGGGTGTCGTTCGGTGCCACGGCGACGACCGGCATCTCGCGATCGACCAGCGCCAGCGGGCCGTGCTTGAGTTCGCCGGCGGCGTAGGCCTCGGCGTGGATGTAGGTGATTTCCTTGAGCTTGAGCGCGCCTTCCTGCGCAATCGGGTAGTGGATCCCGCGCCCGAGGAACAGTGCGTGCTGCCTGGGTGCGAAACGGTTGGCCCAGTGGCGCACTGCCATCTCGCATTCGAGCACGCGGTTCAGGGCCGTCGGCAGATGACGCAATTGGGCCAGTAATTCGCTTTCCCGTTGTGCCGACAGTCGGCCCCGCAGACGCGCGAGTACCAGTGTGAGCACGAACAGGACGGTCAGCTGCGTCGTGAACGCCTTGGTCGACGCCACGCCGATTTCCGGGCCGGCGCGGGTCAGGAACCGCAGGCGACTCTGGCGCACCAGGGCCGATTCGGGCACGTTGCAGATGGCCAGTGAATCGCGCAGGCCGAGTGTCGTCGCATGCTGCAGCGCAGCCAGCGTATCGGCCGTTTCGCCGGACTGCGAGATCGTGATGACCAGCGTCTTCGGCAGGGCGACGGATTCCCGGTAGCGATATTCGCTGGCGATCTCGACGGAAACCGGGATGCCGGCAATCGCCTCCAGCCAGTATCTGGCCACCAGTCCGGCGTGATGGCTGGTGCCGCAGGCAAGGATCAGGATGTGCTGCGTGCGCTCCAGGATCTCCTGTGCGTCGACCCCGAACAGACCGGCTGATACCGAGCGGGCGTTGGTCAGGATCTCGAGCGTGTTGGCGATGGCGCCGGGCTGCTCGAAGATTTCCTTCTGCATGTAATGCTGATAATGACCCAGTTCGATCGAATCGGCCGACAGCCGGCTTTCGATGACGGCGCGCTCGACCGGACGGCTCTCACCATCGACGATCTCGTAGCCGTTCGTGTCGATGCGCACGACGTCGCCGTCCTCGAGATAGGCGACGTGCCGGGTGACCTGCAGCAGCGCCGACGTATCGGAGGCGAGGTAATGTTCGCCCGTGCCGATGCCCAGCAGCAGCGGAGAGCCCTTGCGCGCGCCGACCACCGTGTGCGGCTCGGCACGCTGGATCGCGGCGATGGCGTAAGTGCCCTCGAGTTCACGCACCGTATGCTGCACGGCCGCGAACAGCGTCTTCCCGTCGCGCAGATGACTGTGCAGCAGATGCGCGATCACTTCGGTGTCGGTATCGCTGGCGAACTCGTAGCCGGCGAGTTGCAGGCGTGCGCGCAGTGCCTCGTGATTCTCGACGATGCCGTTGTGCACGACCGAGACTTCGATATCGTCGCGCGCGGAAAAATGCGGATGGGCATTTCTTTCGCAGACGCCGCCGTGCGTCGCCCAGCGCGTGTGCGCGATGCCGGTCGGTGCCGACACGCCCGTCCGGTGCGTCTGCGTTTCGA
>Ga0265293_10001124_pt1 | contig 60142 bp, 59 predicted proteins | sample Munlanlewell138R_FD_192505 | JGI IMG/M metagenome (GOLD analysis project Ga0265293, IMG submission 192505) | Leachate microbial communities from a municipal landfill in Southern Ontario, Canada - Leachate well 138R | ecosystem: Engineered > Solid waste > Landfill > Unclassified | place: Canada...
ACTGAAATAAATTCAGATAACTGAAATAAATTATAAATATTAAAAAAGTTAAATACAAAATATCGGGACTAGACAAATAGTCCCGATATTTAAAATGAGGTAATATATGTTTGATGCAATTATATTAACTGCTGGTAAGGGAAGCAGAAGTGGTCTCAAATATAATAAGGTTTTATATAGGATAGATGGTAAACCTATTTTTAAATATTCTTTAGAAGTATTTTTAAGTTGTTTTGATTGTAGAAAAGTTGTATTAGTAATAAACAAGAATGAACAAGAAGAAGTAAAAGCTGCAATTGAAGACTTAGATACATCAAGAATAGATATTACTTATGGTGGAGAGTTAAGGCAAGATAGTGTTGCAAATGGAATTGAAAAATGTAGTAGTAAGATTGTATTGATTCATGATGGTGCAAGACCCTTAATAGAAAGAAAACATATAATTGATGTCTATGAAGGTGCATTAATGTATTCATCAGCTGTTTTAGCGGTAAAGACTACTGATACAATTAAGGAATATAAAAATGGTGTTTTAAAAACACTAAATAGAGATAATCTTTGGAATATTCAAACTCCCCAAGCTGTAGAATTAAAAAAGTTTAAAGTTGCACTTAAGAAAGCAAAGAGCGATAATTTCATTGCAACAGATGATGTCGGATTGCTTGAAAAATATTTCGATATTACACCAAGAATCATTCCAGGTTCTTATAGAAATATTAAATTAACTACTACAGAAGATTTAGAATATATAAAATATTTACTTAGAGGTAAGTTTTATGGAATTTAGAATAGGTCATTCTCATGATACCCACAAATTAGTTAAGGACAGGAAATTAATATTAGGTGGTATAGAAATAGATTACCATTTAGGCCTAGATGGTCATTCAGATGCGGATGTAGTTCTTCATGCTGTTTGTGAATCAATACTAGGTGCATTAGGTCTTGGAGATATTGGAACGCATTTTTCTGATAAAGATCCTAAATATAAAAATATGGATTCACGCTATTTTGTGAAAGAAGCAAAGAACTTGATGGAATCCTATGGTTATGAAATTAATAATATGGACATAACTATTTATATTGAAAAACCATTCTTAAGGCCATATATTGGAAAGATTAAATTAAACATTGCAGATATCTTAGAATGTGAAGAAGATCTTATCAATGTAAAAGCGACTAGAGGTGAAGGACTTGGTTTTATTGGTAGAGGAGAAGGCATTTCTAGCGAGTGTGTAGTGTTGCTAAAGACAATTAAATAGATGAAGGGTTTGATAAGAACCCTTTTTTATTGTTTTGATTATGTAAGCGCTTTATTTATATGTTTTTTAAAAATAATTAATAATAAAAGCGTTTTCTATTAAACTTTCATTGCTTTCTATAGTAAGATAGTGTTATAATAGATAAAATAAAATTTAAGGAGTTTAATTATGATTAATATAGTTATGAATGAATTTTATTACTTTTATTACTTTCTAAGAGGACGTCATGTTTAAAAACACTCTTGGCTTTTTCGGCGGAAGTAAGTCATAATTAAAACCAGTGTTATTACATGATGTCTATTTATATAAATAGAAGTCATAAAAGTAATAACAATATATAAAAAGATTTTTTTGTGTTATTACTTGGATAACACATTTTTATTTTTTTAAGGAGGAAAAAATGAAAATTAAAAAGATTATTATTATGTTGTTGGTCCTTCCTGTAGTTGTAGTTTTATCTGGCTGTAACTTAAGTGGGAAGATTGAAATTGGTATATTACAGTATTTAGAGCATAATGCACTTACTGAAGCAAGAAAAGGATTTATTGATGGTTTAGAAGAAGCTGGATTTGTTGATGGAGAGAATATAAGGATAAGAGTGTTGAATCCTGAAACTGATGCTCCAACAATGGCGCTTAATAGTAAAGAATTAGTTAGAAAATCTGATCTTATATTAGCTATTGCAACACCCGCTGCAGTTTCTGTTGTAAATGAAGCAAAAGATCAAGGTAAAAATACGCCAATATTATTTACTGCTGTAACAGATCCAGTTGATGCAAAACTAATTGCTAGTAATGAAAGTCCTGGAGCTAATGTTACTGGTACTAATGATATGAATCCAATCAAGGAACAAATTGAACTTGTGAAAAGATTAAACAAGGATGCTACAAAATTAGGTATTTTATATACTGCAAGTGAAACAAACTCGAGCTTACAAGCTGAAATTGCTAAGACAGAAGCAGAAAAATTAGGATTAGAAGTTGTTATAAAAACAATTTCTACTGTTAATGATTTACAATTAGTTGCTAATCAACTAACTAGTGAAGTGGATATGTTATATATTCCAACAGATAATGTAATTGCTGGAGCAATTGGTTCGTTAAATGACATTTTAGTTGAAAAGAAAGTTCCTGCAATTGTAGGTGAATCTAATATGGTTCATGCTGGTGGAAGTATTACTTATGGTGTTGATTACTATAATTTAGGTAAGGAGACAGCATTAATGGCTGTAAAAATATTAAAGGATAAAGTTTCACCTAAAGATATACCTAGTGTAGGTATAAGTGAATATTCATTAATAATTAATAAAAAACAAATAGAAGAAATGGGAATAACAATACCTGCAGATCTATTAGCTGAAGCTGATGAGGTTTTAAACTAGGGGTATGGATATTATTGAATCGATTTTTTTCATTCTTCAAGATGGCCTAGAGCTTGGGCTCATATGGTCAATAATGGCTCTTGGGATATTCATATCCTATAGAGCCTTAGAAACTGCGGATTTAACTGCTGAAGGTGCGGTTACATTGGGAAGTTCAATAACTTTAAGTTTAATATTAAAAGGGATGAGTGCACCTCTTGCATTACTAATTGCACTGCTTGGTGGTTTTATTGCTGGAGCAATTACTGGTATTCTTCACACAAAGTTAAAAATACCTGCTATTCTTTCTGGTATTATTACAATGACTGGGTTATATTCTATTAACTTAAGAGTAATGGGGAAGGCATCGCTTTACTTAGGTGATGAAATAACGGTATATTCTTATCTAAGAGAAATAATTAATAGTAGTGCTGCTTCAAAAATTATGACAACATTATTAGTTGTTGTAATTATTTTCTTTATTCTATACTGGTTTTTTGGAACTGAAATTGGTATGAGTTTAAGAGCAACTGGAATGAATCAAAAAATGGCTAGAGCCCAAGGAATTAATACACATTTTATGATTATCTTGGGTCTAGCTATCTCTAATGCATTAATTGCTCTAAGTGGTGCGCTTAGTGCCCAAAGTAATAGAACTGCAAACATGGATATAGGAAAAGGAACTATAGTTATTGGCTTAGCTTCAATTATTATTGGTGAAGTTATATTTGGTAAAAAGAGTTTTAAAAACTGGTTAATCGCTGTTATTTTAGGAAGTATAGTTTTTCAAATTATAGTTGGAATTGCTATAGCACTAGGACTTAATCCAAATGATTTAAAATTAGTTCAAGCAATTCTTATAGCATTTATACTAGCGCTTCCAGTTATAAAAAAAACTAAGGCTAAATATAAGAAACCAGAGGTGAAACTAAATGCTTAAGGTGAATAATGTTACAAAAATATTTAATAAATCGTTAAATGAAGAAGATATTAAAGTTGCACTTGATAATGTTTCACTTAATGTTAATGATGGTGACTTTATTACTGTTATTGGTGGAAATGGTAGTGGTAAGTCAACATTGTTAAATGTAATTAGTGGTGCTTTAGATGTGGATGAAGGAAGTATAATAATTGATGATGTAAATGTAACAAAATTATTAGAGCATCGAAGAGCGACTTATATTGGTATTGTGTTTCAAGACCCCCTACAAGGGACTGCTGCTAATATGTCTGTTATTGAAAATTTGTTAGTAGCATCAAGGAGAGCTAAAGCAAAAACTCTTAAATGGGGTTTTAACAAAAAGGATACTGAAGAATTTAAAGAAAAATTAAAAGAATTAAATTTGGGTTTAGAAAACAGATTAAATCAAAAAGTTGGTTTATTATCAGGTGGTCAACGTCAAGCTTTAACCTTATTAATGGCAACTTTGGATAAACCGAAACTATTATTACTAGATGAGCATACTGCTGCTCTTGATCCTAAAACATCAAAGACTGTTTTAGAACTAACTGAAAAGATTGTAACCACTAATAATCTTACTACTATTATGATTACACATAATATGAGGGATGCACTTAGGTATGGTAATAGACTTTTAATGTTAAGTGAGGGAAAAATTGTTTTTGATGTAGCTGGTGAAGAAAAGAAGAAGTTGAGTATAGAAGATTTATTAAAGAAATTTGATGAAGCAAATATTGAACTAACTGATCAAATGATTTTAAATAAATGATACCTCTTTACTTTTATGCCTTAATTGTGTATAATTAAGGAGATGCTAATATTGGGGACAAAATATTTAAATTTGATGAAAAATGTTATATCTTTTTTCATATTTATTCCTTTTTATTTTTTTGGGCATATGGTTTTTTCCATATGCCCTTTTCCTTTTAAGTATATAAATGTGAAAAGATAGTAAAATACTATATAATTAGTATAGGTGGTGATATAATGAAGACTATTTCGTTTTATGATACAAAACCATATGATGAATATTATTTTAATAAATATAATGATAAATATAATATAAAATATTTTGATATAAAGTTGAATTCTAAAACAGCAATTCTCGCAAATGGAAGTGAAGTTGTAATAGCATTTGTGAATGATGATATTAATAAAGAAACTATAAATATTTTAGCAAGTGTTGGTGTTAAGGTTATTGCTCTAAGGAGCGCAGGTTATAATAATGTTGATGTGAAGGCTGCGTGGGGAAAAATCCATATTTTAAGAGTTCCCGAATATTCACCATATGCTGTTGCAGAACATGCTATGACTTTACTACTTGGTTTAAATAGAAAAATCCATAAAGCGTATTATAGGATTAGAGATTATAATTTTAGTTTAAATGGGCTTATAGGATTTGATATGCATTCTAAAAATATAGGTGTTATTGGAACTGGGAAAATAGGAAGAGCATTTATAAATATTTGTAAGGGCTTTGGGATGAAAGTCTTAGCTTATGATTTATATCCAAATAAAAATAGTGATATAAATTATGTAGAATTGGATGAACTATATAAAGAGAGCGATATTATCTCTCTTCACGTCCCACTTACTAAAGAAACAAAACATTTAATAAATCAAAAAAGCATCAAGAAAATGAAAGATGGAGTATTTATTATAAATACTTCAAGAGGTGATTTAATTGATACAACTGCTTTAATAGAGGGACTTAAAAATAAGAAAATTAAAGGTGCAGGCTTAGATGTATATGAGGAAGAAGATGATTTATTCTTTGAAGATCACTCATCATCAATTGTTGATGATGATGAATTCATTGTTCTTGCTAGCATGCCTAATGTTTTGATTACTGCCCATCAAGGGTTTTTAACAGAAGAAGCATTAACTAATATAGCAAAAACTACTTTAGGAAATATAGATCAGTATTTTAGTGGTGGCAGGCTTGATAATGAAGTTTGTTATATGTGTAAAGAAGAAGATAAAGCTATATCCTGTAGAAAGAATAAGGAAGAAAGATGTTTTTAATAAATCAAAAAAAGCAAGATTAAACTTGCTTTTTCTATAGCCTAAAATCATCAACTTCCAAATATTTAAGTGGCTTATCTTTTTGAGGATTTGGAATTGATATTTCATATAATGTTTCATTAACATATTTGTTAGAATTTCTAGCTCTAGCTATATCTGATAAACTAAGAACCCCAATAGCTTTTTTAGCTTCATCAGTTACAACAAGGCGCTTCAATTGATAATCCCCCATCATTTCAACAGCTTTCTTTATATCTTCAATTTTGGATATTCCTACACAATCAGGTGTCATTATATCGTCTACAAAACCATCTATTTTATTTTCAGTTACAGATCTTAATACTATATCTCTATCTGTTATTACTCCTAATACTTCATTTCTATCATCAACAACGACAACAAATCCTATGTCATAATCTTTCATTTTTTTCGCAACACTAACAATGCTATCAAATTTGCTAACTGTTATCACGCTTTTAGTCATCAAATCTTTTACTTTCATTTCATCACCTCGCAACTATTATTATTGAAAAATAAAAATAATATACATTTTAAAAAAATATAATACTATACTTTAGTTGAGGGAAGAATATGAAAGTAAAGAAGTTTGTATTGTTTTTAAAAATCACTATTTATATATTAATTATCTTATTGGTTATTAATTTTGTAAGTGGCTATTTTTCAAGTAGAGTAAAACTATATATAAAACAAAAGGCAACAACAACATCTTCCTTAATAATTGCAAATACAATTAATGAAGAAGTATTACCAAGTATAGACTTGAATAATTTAATAAATACTGTTTCCAGCGATAATGAAAATATTGATTCAATATATATAAATACTTATCAAGTAAATAAAATACTTTCAGTCACTACACAATCTATTTCCAATAAACTAAATAATTTAAATGATGAAGAATTAAATAATTTAGCCTTACCACTTGGGCTTATAATTAGTGATGTGCTTTTTTATGATTTAGGTCCAAATATAAATATAAAGATTTATCCTGTTGGCAGTGTGAAATGTGATGTAAGAAGTGTAATTGAAGAATATGGAATAAATAATAGTGTTTTTAGATTGGAAATAGAAGTTCGTGTTGCTTTTGCTGTTGTAATTCCTTTACAAAGAGATGAAATAGAAGTAGTAAGTTCTATACCGATTGTAGTCCAAATAATACAAGGTGAAGTCCCGAGATATTATTTTAATAGTAGAGAAGGCAAATTTATTCCTATGCCGCTTGATTAAATGATTATTTTACAACCTTTTCTTTAATAAATGTAGTATAATAATAATACGAAAGAAAGGAAGATATTATGAATAACGCAGATATAGAAAAGCGAGTTGTTACTATCTTGAATAAAGTTCGCCCCTATCTACAAAGAGATGGTGGGGATGTTGAATTTGAAAAAGTTGAGGATGGTATAGTTTATATAAAACTTATTGGTGCTTGTGTTGGTTGCGCAAGTATTGATTTAACTTTAAGAGAAGGAATTGAAGCTATATTATTAGAAGAAGTTCCTGGAATTATAGGTGTTGAGAACTTAGAGTAGATGGATAAAGAAAAGTTTGGTAAGCAGTTTTATATGGCATCACTTGTGCTTGCGCTTATTGTATTTATAGGTGTAAGAGTAATTTTACCAAAAGATAAGTTAATTGAAGAAACATATATTAGATATTCAAACCTAATTAATTTTAGTGTGTTTGCACTGATTTTTCCAATTGGTACAATAGTTAGGGAATTTTATTTACTGAACTATATTAAATCTATAATGATAGCTAAGATAATAGTATTTGGTTTAGTCTTAGTTGTTGGTTTAGTGTTATTCTTTGCTTTACCTACGGTTGCTATATCAAATCTAATTTTGTATTTATCATATGGTTCATTAATCTTTATATTAATACCATCTTTTGCGTTTAGAAAATTTGATAATGATAAAATGTAGTGGAGACTTGTCTTCACTTTTTTTTAAAAAATTGGTAATAGAAAATATAGGCCTTACACTTAACAAAGTATCTTATCTATGATATAATTGTAGTAGGTTATTTTAGAGGTGTATAATGATAAAAAAGGGAGAGATAGTTTATGGTAGGATCACCAATATCCTAGGCTATGGGGCCTTTGTTAGTGTTGGTGAATATGATGGACTCGTGCATATTTCTGAGTTCTCGGATAATTATGTAAGAGATATATATGACTATGTCAGAGTGGGGCAGCAAGTCAAACTTAAGGTTTTGGATGTAGATGAAAGAAACAAAAAGTTAAAGCTAAGTTATAAATTCTTAAACAAAACTAGAGGTGTTAAAGGTGAAGTTCCTAAATATAATATTGGTTTTCAAACATTAAGAGATAGTATTGAAGGTTTTATCAATAAGCAAATAAAGGAACATGATGATCTAGAAGATGTAGAGAAGGTTGAAGAATTTCTTGAAAAAAATAAAATATCATAAGGATGTGTTGTATGCTATTATTAAATTATAAAGGTGTTCTTGAGGCTATTTCTCAAGAACAAATTAATAAAATGGAAGAAGAGACTAATGAAGCTCTTTTGAAACTGCTTACCAAAACAGGTGTTGGTAGTGAATATACAGGTTGGGTAGAATATCCATATAGTGTTACAGAAAATGATCTAGGAAGGGTTATTAAAGCTAGTAAAGAGATTAGAAAGCAATCTAAGATTCTTGTAGTTATTGGTGTAGGTGGATCGTATCTAGGTGCTAAGGCTGCACTTACAATGTTGGAAGGAAATCAGTTTAAGGAGCAAGAAAACGAAGTTATATTCGTTGGTAATACTTTCTCATCTAATTATACTTATAATGTTATTGATTATATTAAAGATAAAGATTTTTCTGTAAATGTAATTTCTAAGTCTGGAACAACAACAGAACCAGCAGTTGCATTTAGAATATTTAGAAATCTTTTAAAAGAAAAATATGGTAAAGATTATAATAAACGTATCTTTGTTACTACAACTATCAACAAAGGTGCACTTTATAATCTAGCAGTTGATGAAGGATATGAAATCTTTTCAATCCCAGAAGATATTGGTGGAAGGTATTCAGTTTTAACAACTGTGGGCTTACTTCCAATAGCTTATAAGGGTATAGATATAAGAGCTATAATCGCAGGAGCAAAAGCTTCATTTGATGTTTATACTAAAACTCCTTACTTAGATAATGATGCAATGCTATATGCTGCTATTAGGAATTTAGCTTATAGAAACGGGAAAACTGTTGAGATTTTAGGTCTGTTTGAACCAGGATTACACTATCTTGGAGAGTGGTATAAGCAGCTATTTGGAGAATCTGAAGGTAAAGATGGTAAGGGATTATATCCTACTTTTAATACTTATACGACAGATCTTCATGCTTTAGGTCAATATGTTCAAGATGGTGAAAGATTGTTTTTAGAGACGTTTATTCATGTTGATAGACCAACTAATGATTTAATGGTTCCAAAAGAAGAAAGTGATTTTGATGGAATCAATTATCTTACAAATCTTACATTAAATGAAATTAATAAAAGAGCTAAAATGGGAACAATAAAAGCACATAAAAGTGGTGGCGTTCCAGTAGTTGATATTAGAATGCCTGAGATGACACCTTATTACTTTGGTTATTTAACATTCTTCCTTATGTTAAGTTGTGGAATAAGTGGGTATCTTTTAGGGGTAAATCCATTTGATCAAGAAGGTGTAGAAGCATATAAGAACAATATGTTTGGAATGTTAGGTAGACCTGGTTATGAAAAATATAAACAAGATTAGTTTTGTATTTATATTCTTATTAGTTATTTTTTTAGTGGGCTGCAGTAATGGTAGAAAAAAGTTTGAAGATGATTACCAAATGTTTAAAGGTCAAGAACATGTTTTTGAAAAGGTTAATTATAAGACAGTATATGAAGCCCTAACAAAAGAAGGTAGTTATGTTATTCTTTTTGCTTATGACCCTGATTTATATGAATGTCCATATTGCATGGAAGCAATTCCAATTATAAATGAAGCTGCACTACAAGAGGGAGTTGACAAAATATTATACTTAGATATAAGAACTATGAGAGTAGAAAGAACTTCTGAGTATCTTAGTTTAATTGATTATATAGATGAACAAGTAGATGATTTACAAACTAGAAATGATAATCTTGAATTAATTGTTCCGGATTTATATGTTGTGAAGGATGGAAAAATTTTAGGACATCATATAGCAACTCTAACTGATGATGAAGATAAATTTATTTTAGGGTTAGACAGTGAGCAAAGAGAAGAATTAATATTGATTTATAAAAATTTATTTAAAAATGTAAAGTCTTAAATTTAGTTTTAAGACTTTTTTGGTCTAATTTAATGATTACAATAATAAAAATTATTATGGTGAAGTTATGGAAAGTAAATTAATTAGACTATGTAATTTTGTATTTTTAATTGTAATTGCTCTATCTTCAGTTGCAGCTATTGTTACTACTAATTCAGTTACTGAAAATAAAGTGATTTATATAGATCCTGGTCATGGAGGTCCAGATGGTGGTGCTGTTGGAATTGATGGGATATTTGAAAAGGATATAGTTTTAAGTATCAGTAAAAAGTTAAAAAGGTATTTAAATGAAGCAGGTTATGAAGTCTTAATGATAAGGGATGGAGATTATGATCTTGCAGAGGATAATAGTAAAAATAAAAAAAGAGAAGATATCCATAATAGAGTTAAATTAATCAATGATTCAAATTGTTTATTGTATATATCAATTCATGCAAATAAATACTCTAGTCCAAAAATTTATGGATCACAAGTTTTTTATAAACCAAATGATGAATTATCAAAAGTTTTAAGTGAAGAAATACAAGATGCTCTAAAATCCATATTACAAAACACAAAAAGAGATGCAAAATCGATATCTGGTAAATACTTAATAGATCACGCAAAAGTGCCTGGTGCTTTAGTAGAGGTAGGTTTTTTATCAAATCCTAAAGAAGCAGAAGAGCTTGTGAGTGATTATTACCAAGAGCAAATGGCATATGCAATTTATGTAGGCGTTTTATCCTATTTAGAAAAAATAAATAATTAGTGAAATTTTAATTAAAATATGGTATAATAACTAATAATTAGGAGAAAAGAAATTGCATACAGTAATATTTATAAATTCAGAAAAAGAGATGATTAATTTAGGGAAATTAATCGGTGAGCAATTAGAAAAAAATAGTGTTATTACTCTTAGTGGTGATTTAGGGGCGGGTAAAACCACCCTAACTAAGGGGATTGGACAAGCTCTTAATGTGCAATCAATAATCAATTCCCCCACTTTCACAATCCTAAAAATTCATGATGGAATTATTCCTTTATATCATATGGACGTTTATCGAATTGATAAAAATTCAGAGGATGATGATTTAGAGGAATTTTTTGAGATGGATGGTGTTTGTGTTATTGAGTGGGCAGAAAATATTGAATACTTATTACCAAATGAATTCCTGAAAATTGAAATTGAAATAGTTGAGAATGGTTCAAGAAAAGTTAGTATAACTGCAATTGGTGAAAAATACAAAAAAATAATTAAAGGAATAAAACTATGAAAACATTAGTAATGGATACAGCATCTAAATACTTATTTTTTTCATTTATAGAAAATGGACAAGTATTATATGAAGTAATGGATGAAGGCAAAAACAATCATTCTGATAATTTGCTTAAAAAGATTGAATTAGCTTTAATTGAGACAAATTTAAGTTTAAAAGATTTTAAAAGGATAGTTGTTGGAATTGGTCCTGGATCTTATACAGGTTTAAGAGTTAGTGTAACTGTTGCGAAAATGTTAGCTTGGACACTTGGAATTGACTTATATATTGTTAGTAGTTTAAGTATTTTAAGTAGTGGACATTTTGATAATGATGGTATTTATGCCGTAACTATAAGAGCTAAGAAAAATCATGTCTATGGAAAACTTGTAGAAGTAAATGGTGGTATCCAAAAAATACTTATTAATGATATGTTTTCTAGTGATGAAGTATTTTTTGATATGATTAAGAACTATAATTATAAATTAGTAAATGAAGAAAATTATAAAATAAAATATGAAAATATGTTGTTGGAAAAGGTTGATAACTTGCATCAGCTAAATCCAAACTATATCCAAAGAGGAATATGAAATACTTAATTAGACCGTTAGAAGAAAAAGATATAATGGAAATTGTAAAAGGTGAAGAAAAAGCTTTTGGCCAATCGCTAGGATTTGATATGATTTATTCAGATATTAATTTAAATCCATATGCGAATTACTTAGTATTAGAAATAGATAAAAAAGTAAAAGGATACATAGGGCTTTGGATAACTTACGAAGTTGCTGACATAATAAATTTTTATGTTGATGAAGAATATCAAGGCATGGGCTTTGGGAAAATGCTTTTAGAATTTGCAATAAAGTTATGTGAAATGTCTAGAGTTCAGTCTATTAGTTTAGAAGTTAGAGAAACAAATGAAAAAGCGATTAAATTATATGAAAAATATGGATTTGAATTTTCTCACAAGAGAGAAGCATATTATTCAGATAAAACTGATGCGTTTGTATTAATAAAAAAGTTTAGAGGTTAAATAATGTTAGTTTTAGGAGTAGAAACTAGTTGCGATGAAACTAGTGTTGCAGTCGTTAGAGATGGTAAAGAAGTCCTTGCAAATGTTGTTTATACCCAAATAGATATTCATAAAAAATTTGGTGGTGTAGTTCCAGAAGTTGCTAGTCGTCATCATGTTGGGAAAATAACAATTGTTTTTGAAGAAGCACTTAAAGAAGCAAATGTAGAACCTAGTGATATTGATTTAGTAGCTGTAACACATCATCCAGGATTAATTGGATCTTTATTGGTTGGTATAAATGCTGCAAAGGCATTTGCTATGGCACATAATATTAGATATGTTGATGTAGACCATATAAAGGGCCATATCTATGCTAATTATATTGAAAAAGATTTTGAATTTCCGCTACTTGCTTTAGTAGTTAGTGGAGGACATACAGAACTTGTATTAATGAAAGGTCACTATCAATTTGAAATATTGGGCCAAACATTAGATGATGCTGTTGGTGAAACATATGACAAAGTAGGAAGAGTAATGGGATTAGAGTATCCTGCAGGACCTATTGTTGATAGACTTGCACTGGAAGGTGAAATTACTTACAAACTTCCTTTAGTTTATTTGGATAAACTTGATTATAATTTTTCATTTTCAGGATTAAAAAGTGCAGTTATTAATTTAATTAATACTGCAAACATGAAAAATGAAGAAATCAATATTCCAAATCTTTGTGCATCATTTCAAAATAGCGCTGTAAGAGTTTTGGTAGATAAAACAATAAATGCGGCTAAAGAGTTTGAAGTAAAACAAATAGTTGTTGCTGGCGGGGTAGCGGCTAATAAAGGGTTAAGAAAAGCACTTAAAGATGAAGTAGACAAATTAGAAAATGTTGAACTTAGTTTTCCGAAAATGAAATACTGTACTGATAACGCAGCGATGATTGCAGTAGTTGGATATTTCAAAGATAAATGTCAATCAATTTGAAAACGTTCTTGATTTTAGGGCTAGTTTAGTGTATAATAATTTTAAGTGAAAAAAGAGTATTAAGAATACTTTATATAAATTTTGGAGGAATTATGAAAATCAGAAAGTTATTAATTTTCGTTGTATTTGCTATAGCAATTGTTCTTTCAGGTTGTGGTTCTGGATCTACGCCTGAGAAATTATGGGATAAATATGTAAAGGCAATGAATGCGAAAGATATAGAGGCCGTGGCTGAGGTATATTATCCTAAAGGTTCGTCAGGGTACTTAAGATTTATAGAAGAAAATGTTCCGGAAGATTATTTTGATTTTAATAAAATAGCAACGAAAACATTCAAACCATTAGTAGAAAACGAACGTTATTATAAAGCTGAAATTACAGTTCAAGTTGATGACTTCGAAAATATATTTGATGTATATTTTATTAGAGATGTAAATTCTCCGTGGAGATTTATTAGTGAAGTTGATGCAACTGACTATGATATTACAAAACTTGGGAATAAACCAGATTCAGGATACTTCAATAATATCATCCTAAATGATGGTAGTTTTGATTATAAATATATTTATGGTACAACCCCAGGTGAAGTAAGTGGAAATGATTATGTGAAAATCGTTCATCCTAATAAAAATTCAAAGAGCATCGTTATTCCAGATGAAATCGATGGTGTACCAGTTAAACAAATTGGTGACTTTGCATTTTTTGATTATTTTAGAATATTTACAGTAACTTTCTCAAGAAGTAAGTTAGAAGAAATTGTTCTTCCAAATCAACTAGAGTTAATTGATAGTTATGCATTTTACCAAACTAAAAACTTAAAAGAAATCAATTTACCAAGTACTTTAAAAGAAGTTAAAAACTATGCATTCGCATCTTCTGGCTTAGAAAAATTAACAATAAATGTTGATGATGCAGAAGCATATGCGAAACTAGCATCTAAAACAGGTGTTGACTCGATGACAATTAGAGGTGATAGAGTAGTGTTCTTAGGAGATACTCCTGCTCCTCAATATTCAATTGCTGGTGGTACAAGACCTGCTGTTACTTGGGAAACGAGTGATGAGACAATTGCAACTATAAATCCTGCTGGAAGATTAACTATGCTTAAAGCCGGTGTTATAGAAATCACTGCAAGAGTTGATGATGAGTATTATACAAAGGCAACTGTTGAAATTAAAGAAGCTTCTGAAAAAACTCAAACTTCTACAATCCCTGCAGCTCCGTTTGCTGGATATAAGTTTGATATTAAGAATACATTCTTTGTTGGAGAAGAGTTCACAACTAATATGTCACTTGCAACAAATTGGTCTACAAGTAATGCTAGTGTTGCTAAAGTTGAAGGAAATAAAGTAGTATTTGTTGGTGTTGGTACAGTTAAAATAACTGCAACAGCTCAAGATAATGCTAGTGTAAAAGCAGAAGCTACAGTTACTGTTAAAGCTGCAAACGAAAAATCGGTACAAACTGTTTATAGTTATGAAACATTTAACTTTACAGGTGCAAGAGATATGTTTGTTGGTGACTATATTAAGTTAGTTGCAGAAGGCTTTAATGAAAGTGAAATTGAATGGACTACATCAAATGCTGCAGTTGCGACTGTTGGTAGATATAATGGTGTTGTTACTGGTATAAGTGCAGGATCTGTAGAAATTAGAGGAACTAGAATTGATAACCCTAATATCTCATGTACAGTTACAATTCAAATTAGTGCTCCAGTTAAAGGTGTTTCCTTTGCAGAAAATGCATTAGATAGATTAAATAATATTAAAGAAATATATATTAATTCAATTAATCCATATTCAATCGAAATTAAGGGTACATTAAAATTACCTGCAACTGTTAAGATTTATGTTCCTGCTCAAAATATAGATACTTATAAGAAAGCATGGGCAACATTTGCAAACAATATTTACCCTATGGAGTAAAAATTTTATATTATCTTAAAAATAGTTTAAAGTTAAAGTTATGAAATTTAAAAAACTTTTGGAGTCGAAAATGAAAACAAACACCAAAAGTTTTTTTATTTTTTAGATTTACTTAATCTATAAAAAATTTTAAGTAGACTTAATTTTTGTGAATGCTTTAGGGATTCTACTTAATAGATTATATAATATGAAATCATAACATAGGTTGAGAACATTTTAAAGATTGGTTTAATAAGATAGATTATGGTTGGAGATTACCAAGTTGCTTGAAAAAAGAAAAGAATTATACGAAAAAAGGACTGAATATAGTTTATTCTATAACAGTCCTTTATTTTTTTAAAAGTTGAATAAATATGATGGATTATCCATATTTGTAAACTAAGTCACTAAGTAATTAGTGGCTTTATTATAAACCTTATTAAACAAATAATTCCTAAAAATATGTATTCATTCATTTAAATTGATTCTTTTTCAAACAATATCTATAAAATATTGCTAAAATATGATAAAAATGTTATAATATAAAAAATAGTAGATAAAAATGCCTTAAAAAATGGATGGAGGTCTACCTTGTGAAGATGTTTGAATCGTTTAATTTTGATATAATTATTATTCTGATTTTGATTTCTTCAGTAATGACTGGCTTGTATTTTAATTTATATCGTCAAGGTAGAAGAACACTAGTAATAATATTACCTATAATCTTGTTATTCTTCTTTTTTAACTCTATCTATGAAAATTTAATTAAGATTAATGTAATAAATAATGCATTAATAAAAATTGTAGAAGTATTTAAATTTAAACATCAAGCTACAGCTATAGCTGTAATCATATATTTTCTAAGTTATATTATCTTAAGCATTATTACAAGGTTAATCTATAGTTTATTTAGAGTTAAAGTTCAAAAAAGAGTTTTGAATAAAGCAACAACAACATCAAGAATCCTTTGTTCTGTATTAGGACTTCTTAATGGTTATGTTCTTGGAATGCTACTATTATTTATATTAAATCCATTAATTGGTTTGAATTATGAAAAACCTATTACAAAAGTTTATATTGAAACAGCAAATGATGTACTTACATTTTCATCTCTTAATGAAATAAAAAATGTAAATACTAAAAATTATGAAAATATAGAAGAAGTAGTTGGAGAACTAACTGGAAGAAATGCTCTTAAACATTTTGAAGATATTTTAGATGTTTTTGATAACTTAATTAGTTTAGAAGAAGAGTTTAATTCAAAAATTATTCCTAGCCTAACAGCGAGTTCAAGCGCACTAATTGATGAAAATGATCTTCTTAACTCATTAAGTTTAAATATAAATAGTATTTTGGAATTAGAAAAAACAAATCCAAATATCCAAAGACTTAAAGAAATTAATAAATATTTAATAGAAAACAAAGCTTATCTAACATTATATTTAGAAGTAAATGACTTTAGCTTTGATGAAGTAAGTGATTATTTACTTATAAATCAAGAAATGCTTTTAGATAGTCTAACAAAAAATTTGTATAAAGATAGTCTTCTTGAAAAAATTAATAGCTTTGAAACTTATCTTGAAAAAAGAGAAGAATATTTACAGCTCATAAATTATACAAGTTCTAATATCAAAGAAGATGTATTATATTTTGAAAATGAATTAGCTATAAATACAGAATCTATCATAAACGCTTATAAACAAAAATATGCAAATGATGATAGTGAGCTGTCAAGCAGATTAACTAAATTGTTTGATATATTTCTTAAACATAAAGATAATCTTAAAAATCTTAATCCAAAGATATCTTTTAGTGTAAAACTAACTTTGGGGCCTAAGTATAGCTATTATTTTATAAATGATAATTTATTATATAATAATTTATTATATAATAACTTATTAAGGGTATATATTATTGATGCACTAACTAATGTCAATTCAGAAGGTAGTAAATTATATAGTGAATATATTTTTTATCATAAGTTAGCATCTAGTATAGATTTAGAAGAATTAAGTATTGAAGAGTTTCAAATAATTTTGAATAATTTAAATAAGTTAGTTACAGACAATATCTTATCTAAAGAGCAAGCGATTGAATATTTTAAGAATCTATTTATGGATTCAAATGTATTCTTTGGTCTTTTAGATGATGATTTGATTGCTGAAATTAAAACTATTGAAAGTGAGTATCTTAGTGATGAGTTAATTGCCTTTATAAGTTAGGCAAGGAGGTTTTGCTTATGCGTGAACCAGTAATAAGAATATTTGAGCCTGGTAGTAAACCTAAAAAATATAAACAATCAGATAAAGATCATCCTATGATTGATGAGGTTGCTACTAGTGAATTCATGTTTCCTAATATGGACTCTAGTAGTGATACCGTCTTAAATAACTATTTAAGAGGCAATCCATTCTTATACAACCCTAAAACTGATACGGTAGTTGTAAATAGTCTTGAGGATTTTATTATTAAAGCAAAAAAGGAAGAAATTGCTTTTGGAGATGTTTTAAGAAATCCTAAATATAGTCCGCATAGAAGAAAAAGAATTATTAAAACTGCTTTTAAAAATTGGAAGAATGAATATAATCAGAAAAAGAATCAAACATTTAAAGAGAATGATAAAGTTATAGAAGTTATCGGGGATATCTCATATTTAGAATATTCCTGGAAAGCAAAACTTGTTTTGCTTATTACATTTATTGTATTATTATTTTTAGCCGTTACAGATAGTGCTTTATGGAATTTAATAAAGCAAGGTACATTTGGTTATACGATTTATTCAAGTCTAGTACAAATGTATACTAATATGTATTGGTTAAAAATTGTAGGTAATGTTGGTGTTTATTTATGTTTATTCTTAATCTTTTATTCGTCAATATATTCATATGTAATAAAAGATTTTCGAAAGAATTATAAATTAGCACAATCCTTTCTGACAAATAGTGAGGCATCTATTAGTAGAGACTTTAAGAAAAAGTATAATAAGGCAAGGCGTTATTATTTAAAGCGAATTAATAATAAAAAATATCCATATTTTCCTCCACTTGGTATTGAAGAAGTTCAAGAGGGAAAAATGAATATTACAATTTTTAATGAGATTTGTAAAGTCACAATAGATCGTGCTTATGTTGTTAAAAGGTCAAAGCCATATTTTAGCGCAGTAAATACCACTTTGAGATTTTTGGGGTATGGATGTGCATTAGTTTTAGTTGTAATGAGTTTATATAATATAATTATAAATATCTTTTCGTAGTGGGGTGATGCAATTGGAAAAAATTAAACCATTTAAATTTATAGAGTTTGATATGATTGTATTGGAATATTCACTGAGATGTATTGAGATGAAAAATGAAATATATAAAAAGAGGAAAAGAATATGGATGTATTAGAGAAAATTAGAGAAGAAGAAAGAGCTAAATTAGAAGCGCTTAAAGAAAAAGAACAAGAAAAAACAAGACTAGCTATCGAAAAAGAGAGAACTAGGCTTGAGGCTGAATTAGCAAAAGAGATTAAAGACTTAGAGTCACAACTAAATAGAGCTAAAAATGCTTCTCAAAATGTAAAAGCTAGAACTCCAATTTCTAATGAAATTCCTGCAATCCTAGTAGATGATATTTTAGATAATGAAGAGGGAATAGAAGAAGTTATTTCTGTTGCTGATGAAGCAACTAAAAAAGCTAAAATTATAGAAGTTGAAGCAGATGATGATGCTATAGAAGAGGTTGTTGTTTCAAAGTCTTCCCCTGCTAAAGAAGAGAAACCTAAGAAAACACCAGCAGCTAAAAAGACTACAACCAAAAAGAAAGCAACTACTAAAACCGCTCTTCAAAAAGAGAAAGAAAAAGAAAAGGCTAAATTAGCAAAAGAGAAGGAAAAAGAAAAAGCAAGACTTGCAAAGGAAAAAGAGAAAGAAAAGGAGAAAGCAAGACTTGCGAAAGAAAAAGAGAAAGAAAAGGAAAAAGCTAAATTAGCAAAAGAAAAAGCTAAATTAGCTGAAGAAAAAGCAAAAGAAGCAGAAAAATTAGTTGCTCTTGCAAAAGAAGCAGAAGCTAAAGAAAAAGCTCTACTTCAAGCGAAGAAGGATGAGGAAGCTCAAGCTGTTATAGAAAAAGAAGTAGAAGTTAAAAACGCAGAAATTATAGAAGATACTCCAAAAGAAGAAGCTCCAAAAGAAGAAGCAGTGAAAGAAGCAAAACAAAAGGTTGAAGCTGATAAAGCAGAAGAAAAGAAAGAACCTAAACCTGCTTTAGAAAAGATTGAAGTTGTAGAAGATAGGAAACAAGAAAAAGTTGTTTTAGTATCTGAAGAGAAAACTCTTCCTAAATCAACTGAAGTTAAAACTACAAAACCTAATACTGCTATGACAAGTTTACAAAAACTACGTGAAAAAATTGCTGCTCAAAAGCGATTAGAGCGCGAGTTAATGGAAAGAGAAGCTCAAAAAGTTCAAGAGAAAGAAAAAACTCTTCAAGAAAAATTCTTGTCATTACAACGAATTGTTGAAGAAGAAGAAAATATTATTACTTTAGAAGAGTTAGAGCAAGAAAGAATAAATGTTGATTCTTTAAGAAGAGAAAAAGAAGACTTAGAAAGTTATCTTGAAAACTTGCAATCTATAGTTGATAAAGTTGTAGATTTAAAAGTTGATGGTATTAAAGTTATAAATAGTGAGACTTGGGAATTAACAGAAGAGTTCCAAAATTTAGGAATTGATTCACAAGCTTTAAATCGTACTGTTTTAGAAATTGAAGAAGAAGTAGATGCACTTTCAAAATCACATGAAGAGTACATAAACAAGATAATTCAAGCTGAAGATAACTATAAGACTTTAGAAGCGTTATACCAACAACAAGAACAATTGATAGAAGATTTAAATAAACAAGTAAATACTCTAAGAGAACAAGTTGCGAAAGAAAAAGTCTTGAATAGAGAATATAGTACGCAAATTGAAAGACTAAAGAGTGAAAAAACTAGACTTGAAAAAGTATATAAATATACTAAACCAACTTTAGAATTTACTGGTGATGTTGAAGATGAAGAAGTTCATGGTATACTAAGTGAAATTGAGAGATTGAATGAAGAAGTTAGAAAGCTTGTTACTAAAGATTATTCTATGAAAGTAAGTAAAGAAATAGAAGAAAAAGATCTTGAAATTGAAACTTTAAAATTACAAATTGAAGAATTAAGATCAAAACAAACTAAACCACAACAAGAATTCCAAAATCCTTATTATGCAAATCCTGCTAATATGTTTATCCCAAGTGGTTATCCATATCAGCCATTTATGCAACCTCAACCAGGTATGTTTGATGTTTATTTACAAGAAGTTGAAAAACTACGTCGTGAAATTGAAAACATGAAACATACAAAAATGGAAGAACCAATTGCGAAACCTGAAGTTTTTGAAGAGAAAATTCAAGAAGTAAAAGCTGAACCAAGCACTATTAAGGAAGAAGAATCTAAGAATGATGAACAGATAAAAATGGAAAAAGAAGTCTTAGAAAAAGATGAAAGAATCAACGAACTAGAAAAACAAATACAAGAAAAAGACCAGTATATTGAAAAGATTAAAAAAGAAATGAATGAATATACTGAAGAAGACATTTTTGATCCTAATTTTAAGCGTAAGATAAGAGTTATTAGAGATAAAAAAGCTGAGCTTATAAATAGAAATAATGAAGAAGAACAATTGTTTAATGAAAATACAAAAGAGATTAACAATCAAATTAAAATCATTAAAACAAATATAGATCAAGTTAAAGACCGTATTTTTGATTTAGATATGAATTTCCGTCAAAATAGAGATTATTCAAGTGCTGCAAAAGATGAATACGAAAAAGCAAAAGGAAAAGCTTTGGTTGAACTCCAATTGCAAGAAGAAAAATTAAATAATTTCAATCAGGATTTAGAAAGAGCTAAACAAAAATATGAAAGAATAGTTAATAGTAAAGCTGTTGAAATGGAAAAACTTGATCAAGAAGAAGTAGAAACTATAAGATTTTATTTAAACAAGATGATTCAAGGAAATAAAATTTCCAACAAACTTAAATCAACTGAAGAAGAAAAACAAAATTTAGTTGAGGAATTAGATCAATTAAAATCAGATAATAATCTAGTAACTGAAATTGATGCTTATGCTGGTGAGGAAAGAAAGAAACAATTGTCTCATAAAGTTAATAGTTTAGAGAATGAAATAAAAGAACAAACTAGACAATATAATATCTATTATGAGAAAATTACTGAATTGAAATCTGAATTGACTAAGCGTCTAGAATTAGAAAACAATCTAAAACAAAATGATGAAGATGTTTTTGAATATACTTCTATAATACAAAGTTTAGAAGATTGTGAAATAGATTATAATCAAAAGAATGAAAGAATTGCAGTGTTGCAATTAGAAATTGAAAATAATGGTGATAGGGAAAATGTTCTACGTAAGAAAGCTGAAATTAGCGACTTATTAGTACATCGAGAAGACTTAAAAACCAAAATGGATTTCTTTAAAGCAAAACTTGTAGAACTTGAAGCTAATTCTAATATAGTTACTTATAAGAAGATTAACAATCAAATTAATCAAATTAAAAAAGTATCTAAAGATCATAGATTAGCAGCTGAAGCTATTAAGTCTGAAGTTCAAAACAAGACTATGCAACTTGAAAAAATGAGAAATGAGTTGAAAGGATTGTAATGACTGTTTATATTGATAATTCAATTACTGATAAACTAGAAGATTTCGATATAATTGCTCTTAAAATGGATGTAGTAATCGAAGATAGTGAGAGAATTTCGAATCTTATTAAACATTATGAAAATAAAATATATGAGGAATATTCATTGGAGGAAGTCCTGAATATTCCTCTTATTAAAGAAGCAAGAGACGGGTATAAAAAACTAGGCAAAGATCCTAGTAGATATCGTCTTGCATGTGAAAGTTTACTTAGAAGAATTGTAAAAGGTAATAAACTATATAAAATCAATAATGTTGTTGATGCAGGAAATATTTTATCTATTGAAACTAATCGCTCTGTGGCTGTACTAGATTATGATAAAATTGTTGGCGATGTATTAATTAGAATAGGAACAGATAGTGATGATTATGAAGGCATTGGTAGGGGTAAAATCAATGTTAGTAATATTCCTGTATACTGTGATGATGTAGGACCGTTTGGTTCAACTACATCTGATACATTAAGAACTGCAATAACTGAGGATACAAAAACAATCTTATTATTTATTATATGTTTTGGCCCCAGTGAGAAAGAAGAACATAAATCTTATGCAATCTCTTTGTTTGAAAAATATGCAAATGCACAAAATATAAGCATAATCAATGTAAGGAAATGATATTATGGAAAATACATCGAATTTTATAAAAACTATAATTGAAAAAGATTTGGAATCTGGGAAGGTTTCAAGTGTAACAACTCGTTTTCCACCTGAACCAAATGCATATTTGCATATTGGACATGCAAGAGCAATTGTTGCTGATTTTGAGTTAGCAGCGATTTTTGGTGGAAAAACTAATCTCCGTTTTGATGATACAAATCCAGCTAAAGAAGAAGAAGAGTTTGTAGATGCGATTATTGAGGATTTAAAATGGCTTGGATTTGTTCCGGATAAAATATTATTTGGATCAGACTATTTTGAAGAAACATATCAATTAGCTATAAAGCTAATTAAAAAAGGTTTAGCTTATGTTGATGATTTATCTCAAGAAGAAATAAGGGAATATCGAGGAACATTAACAGAACCTGGTAAGAATTCACCTTTTAGAAATAGAAGTGTTGAAGAAAATTTAGAATTATTTGAAAATATGAAAAATGGTAAATATCAAGAAGGTGAAAAAGTATTAAGAGCTAAGATTGATATGGCACATCCTAATATGAATATGCGTGATCCAGTTTTCTATCGAATCTTATATATCCACCATCATCGTCAAGGAGATAAATGGTGTATCTATCCAATGTATGATTTTGCTCATCCTATTCAAGATGCAATAGAAGGTATTACTCATTCCCTATGTAGCCTAGAGTATGATAATCATCGTATTTTGTATGATTGGGTAGTAGAGCATTGTGAGATGCCTCATGTTCCTCAACAAATTGAATTTGGAAGACTTAATATCACTAATACAGTTATGAGTAAACGATATTTAAGAATGTTAGTAGAACAAGGAAAAGTTACTGGTTATGATGATCCAAGAATGCCTACATTAGTTGGATTTAAAAGAAGAGGTTTTACACCAGAGTCAATTAAGAACTTTATTCGTTCTACTGGATTAGCAAGAATTAACTCTACTGTAGACTATGCGATGCTTGAACATTTCCTAAGAGAAGACTTAAAATTAACTACAAATAGATTAATGGCTGTTATAGACCCTATTAAAGTAGTTATAACCAATTATCCCGAAGGCAAAGTTGAGTATTTAGATGCTGTAAATAATCCAGAAAATGAACAGTTTGGAATAAGAAAAGTTGCATTTTCAAGAGAAATATACATTGAAAGAGATGACTTTGTTTTAGAAAAACCGAACAAACATTATAAACGTTTAGCCCTAGGATTAGAAGTTCGCTTATACCATGCTTACTTTATTAAAGCCAATGATGTAGTATATGATAATGATGGCAATATTATTGAAATTCATTGTACATATGATCCATTAACTAAAAGTGGTACTGGCTTTAATGAAAGAAAGCCAAATGGAACAATTCAATTTGTGGAAGCAACTACTGCAAGGAGTGCAACATTTAATTTGTTTGAGTCACTTATAACTGAAGGAAGTGATGAAAGTTTGAGTTTCCTAGAAAGAATTAATCCCAATTCTTGGCAAAAAACTAGTGGATATGTGGAGAACTTTAAAGAAAAATTTGAAGTCGGAGATAGATTTCAATTTATTAGAGATGGATATTTTGTTGTAGATAAAGAATCGAAAGATGATAGTTTAGTATTTAATAGAATAGTAGCTTTAAAATCATCTATAAAATAGGAGAAGAATTAATGTTAAGCAACTTGAATGAACAACAAAAGAGGGCTGTTCTTGCAGTAGAAGGACCAGTAATGGTTTTTGCGGGTGCTGGTAGTGGGAAGACTAGAACATTAACTTATCGAGTTGCATATATGATAGATGCAAAAAAAATACACCCGTCAAATATTCTTGCAATTACTTTTACAAAAAAAGCAACAAATGAAATGAAGGAAAGGTTATTAAATTTAATAGGACCACTTTCTCATGATGTAACAATCAGCACATTTCATTCGCTATGTGCAAGAATATTACGTAGAGATATAACTCATTTGGGTTATAATAGAAGTTTTAATATATTGGATGAAGAAGAACAATTAAAGGTTATTAATGATGTTTTAAAAGAAAAAAATATCGATAAGAAAAAAGTACCGGGTAGGCAAATTCAAAAACTAATAAAGTATTGTAAGAGTTTTAGTACTACCCCTGAAGATAACTTTGAAAAACAAATATATAATTGGTATGAAGATAAAATGAAGGAACAAAATCTATTAGATTTTGATGACTTATTATTAAAAACATATGACTTATTTAAACACTTCAAAGATGTTTTAAATAAATATGCAAATATTTTTAAATATGTATTAGTTGATGAGTTTCAAGATACGAATCTTATCCAATACAAAATTATTAAAATGTTAACAGAAGTTAGTAGAAATATATTTGTTGTTGGTGATGACGACCAAAGTATTTATAGTTTTAGAGGTACAAACTACGAAAACATGAAATTATTCAAGGAAGATTATCCTGAACACCAAATGTTTTATTTGACTCAAAACTATCGCTCACCTCAAAGTATCTTAGATGGTTGTAATCGTCTTATTAGCAATAATCTAAATCGTGAGAAAAAAGAACTTTTCTCTGCAGATGTTGGTGAAGCTAGCGATGTAATTATTCATCAAGCTATGAATGAAAAGTTTGAAGTAGATTATATCTTAGATCAATTATTTTCTTTAAAACTAAAAAATGTAGACTACAAAAATATAGCTATATTATATCGTAGTTCAGTCTTACTTAGGAACATTGAATTAGGTATTATTCAAATGGGACTGCCATACAAGGTATATGGAGGAGTTCCATATCTTAGAAGAAGAGAGATAAAAGATGTAATCTCATATTTTAGATTAGTAGTAGATCATGATGATGTTTATAGTTTTAAGAGGATTGTAAATGTTCCAAGTAGAATGCTTGGTGAAACAACAATTAATAAAGTATTAGAAATAAAAGATAAATATAAAGTTTCTTTATTCGAAGCAATTGATGCTTGTAAGAGCATATTAAGTGAAAGAAGATTTAATGCTTTAAATGAATTTAAAGATTTAATTCTAAACTTAAGAAAACAATTAGATACAGAAAACTTAATAGATATTTATGAAAACTTATTAGAAGAAATTAAATATCGAGATTATCTAAAAAATGATGAAGATTCTGAAGATAGATTAGACAATATCGAAGAATTTAAAAGTATACTTTTTCAAATAGAAGAAAATACTGATGATTTAACAAGGATTGAAAAACTAGAAGAAGCATTTGATCAAGCGTTGTTAAACGATGATGCTAGACAAACTCAAAAACATAATAATGAAGGTATTACTCTTTCTACAATCCACTCTGTTAAAGGATTAGAATTTGATTATGTTTTTGTTACAGGTTTAGAAGAAAATGTATTTCCAAATATAAGAAAATTTGGTGAGCCAGATGAACTTGAAGAAGAAAGAAGAATAGCTTATGTTGCTTTCACAAGAGCAAAGAAAAAACTATACTTGCTTTCATCTCAAAGTAGATTATTATATGGTGATAGATTTAATAATAGACCATCTAGATTCTTGATAGAATTTGCTGGTGCTGAAATTGAAGAAATGAAACAATTTGAGAATAAAAATTATGAAAAGCAACCTGAAGAAAACAAGAAAATAGAACTGCTTTCTGATGATGAAGTGCCAAATTACAAATTAAGTGATAAAGTATGTCATACAAAATTTGGAGAAGGGATTATTATTGCAATTAATAAAAGCCAAGATATCGGACAAATATTTTTTGATTCAACAAAAGATATAAAGTCTATAATGCTTAATCATCCCGCTTTAAGTAAGAGGAATAAATAAAGTTTTATGGGCAACCCATAAAACTTTTATTTTTTGGTAAAGTATGTAGTATTTTAGCTCGATTATATTAATAATATAATTGTGAGTAATATTATTTTATAAAAATATAGGTAACTACAAATAATAATAATATTAATTAATATGTTTGAACAAATTTAAATTTAAAGAAATTTAATTTGAATATCAAAATAATTTGACAATATTATAATTTAAGTTTATAATAAAAGAAATTTTATTGAAAGAGGTATAAATAATGTGGGTTAAATTTAGACATAAACTATTTCATTTTATATTTAGACCTCTTGTACATCTTGCTATGAGGATTAAATATGGGTTTAGAACTAAGAAGGTTAAGTTAAAGGGACCACATTTGATTTTGTTTAATCACCCTTCAAATCTAGATCCAGTATTTGTAGGATGTTCCTTCAATAAACCAATTTACTTTATTGCAAATGAAGCATTATTTGATATTCCATATGCTTCAAAAATAATAAATTATTTGGTTGCACCCATTCCTAAACAAAAATCTATGAAGGATACAAGTGCAATAAGGACAGCTATTAAGGTTATTAAAGAAGGTGGAAATGTAGGTGTTGCACCAGAAGGTAATAGGAATTATAGTGGAAGATTAAATCATATCGACCTTTCTACTATTAAGTTTATGAAACTTCTTAAGGTACCAGTTGTTCTTTATACTATTGAAGGTGGATTTGGAATGAATCCTCGCTTTTCTACAAAAATCAGAAAAGGGAAAACTTTCGGGAAGGTTGCGAAAATTCTTAGTGTAGAAGAAGTTAAAAATCATAGCATAGAAGAATTATATGAAATAGTGACTAAAACTTTAGATGTTGATGATACATTGCTTGGATTAGAGTATAAAGGAAAAGCCCTAGCTGAGTATATGGAGAGTGTATTCTATGTTTGTCCCGTTTGCGAAAGTTTTCATACTATTAGAAGTGATAATAATCATATTCATTGTGATTCGTGTAAGATGAGTGCCGAGTATACACCTAAATTATTGTTTGAATCTACTGATTCTAGATTTAAGTTTAAAAAAGTAAGAGAATATTATGACTATCAAAATAGGTTTATTATTAATTACAAACTAGAAGAATTAAATTATTCAGATGAAGATGTAACGCTATATGATGCAAATAGAGGGAAAAAGAAGGAGCCGATATTTACGGGTAAATTAACTATTGATGATAAGTCTTTAATTATAAAATGCGTAGACAATTTAAAAGAAATTAAGTTATCTGAAATATTAGCGATGTCAATTTTATATCATAATACAATTATTGTTAATGTAGATAATGATGTATTCCATATTTCTGGCAATGAAAGATTTAATGCACTTAAATATTTGCATTTATATACTTTGCTAAAACACAAAGAAAAAGGAGAAAATTATGGGGCCGATACCTTTTTGGGAATTTAATATTAATACTTTAGATATTTGGATTTATACAGGAATAATCGTTGTTATATTTCTTTTATCTAACACTTTACGAAGAAAAGTTGGATTTATTAGAAAATCGCTTCTACCAACAGCTGTTATAGGAGGACTGATTGTCCTGGTTTTAAAATCATTTGGTTTGTTTGACTCACTGTTTAATGTTGATGAAATGAGCGAGTTTATGGAAGCAATAACTTACCATACACTTGGTTTAGGTGTTATTGCAATGGCACTAAAAACAAACAAAAGAGAAAAAAATAAAAATGCAAATAAACAAGTTTTTAATGCAGGGCTTTTGACTGTAAATTCATATTTAATTCAGGCTATTGTAGGTACTGTAGTCGTCTTACTTCTTATTGTTACATTCATGGGAGACTTATTCTCTGCATCTGGATTTTTACTACCGCTCGGTTTTGGCCAAGGAAGCGGACAAGCTGCATCATTTGGTAGTGTATTTGAAGATGATTTTGGCTTTGCTGGTGGAACTAGTTTTGGGCTAACAATAGCTGCAGTTGGATTCTTAGTTGCTTGTTTGATTGGTGTAGCACATATATATACAATGAGAAAAAAAGGTGTAATTAAAGAAGCTAAAGAAGTTCAATTTACATCTACAGAAGTTATAGCATCACCTAATGAAGTTCCTGTAACTGAGGCTGTTGATAGAATGACAATTCAAGTTGCTTTGATTATGTTTGTATATGCTCTTGTCTTTTTATCAATCTATGGAATTTACCAACTAGATATTGGTAATTTTGGTGAAAACACATTAAAACCATTGATTAGAGGATTTAACTTCTTACTAGGTTCTATATTTGCAATTCTATTAAAAGTCGTCTTTAAAAAGTTAAGAGAAAAAAACATTATGACTAGAGACTATCCTAATGATTATATCTTAAATCGTATAAGTGGATTTATGTTTGATTTAATGATCATTGCAGGGATTGCAGCGATTAAAATTGAAGTTTTAAAAGGATTAATAATTCCATTAGTAATTATCTGTTTGCTAGGAGCAGCTGTGACTTATTTCTATGTTAAGAAAATGGCTTATAAATTGTTTCCTGGTTATGAAGAACCAGCATTTATATCATTGTTCGGTATGTTAACAGGAACAACTAGTACAGGAATGATTTTATTAAGAGAAGTAGATCCTCATTTTGAAACACCTGCTGCTAGTAATTTAATTTATCAATCATTCTATGCTATCGCTTTTGGTTTCCCTTTATTTGCTTTACTTGGATATGCACCTAAAGGAATAAAAGAAACAGTTATTGCACTTATAGTAGTAGTAGTTATGTTTGTAGTATTTAATGTTGTGATGTTAAGAGATTTCATTTTTAAGAAAAAAGTTAAAGAATAAGAATTCTTTAAATATTAATAATAAAAGTATATGTCAACTCATAATTAGTTGTCATATACTTTTTTAGTTTTCAATGTTTTTTCATTTTAAAAAGGCTGTTGATATGTTATAATATTATATAATAAGATTAAAATTATAAATAAAAATCGGGTGAAATTATGGATGTTAAGAAACAAATGCAAGAGTTAGTAGATGCACTAAATAAATACAGTTATGAATATTATACAAATGACAATCCTACAATTAGTGATGAGGTATATGATGCTCTAATGAGGGAACTAGAAGATTTAGAAGCTAAGAATCCAGAATATATTTTAGAATCTTCACCAACTAGAAGAGTTGGTGATGTTACAAATGAAAAGTTAGAAAAGATAGTTTTTAATACTCCTATGATGTCGCTTGCAAATGCTTTTTCCTATGATGAATTAAGAGATTTTGATAATAGGATAAAAAAAGTAGGTTTTAATCCAGAATATGTAGTTGAACTGAAGATTGATGGGATTGCAACATCTTCAAGTTTTACCAAAGGTAAGTTTGTACTTGGAGCTACTAGAGGCGATGGTACTACTGGAGAAAATATTACTAGTAATTTACTGAAAATTAAAAGTCTTCCAAAAAAATTAACTAAGGATATTGATATTGAGGTTCGTGGGGAAGTATATATGAAGAGGAATGTTTTTTCTTTTTTAAATGAAGAAAGAAGAAAAAACAACGAAGAAGAATTTAGAAACCCAAGAAATGCTGCAGGTGGTAGTTTAAGGCAATTAGACCCTACTATAACAGAACAAAGAAAACTTGACATATTTAACTATACAATTGTAAATCCTAATAATTATGGGATTAATACACAGTATGATGCTTTGAAATTCTTAGAAGAATTAGGTTTTAGTGTTAATCCACATTATAAGAAGTTTCCTAATATTGAAGAGGTTATTGAGTATATTGAAGCATTTGCAGATAAGCGTTCAAATTTAAATTATGAAACCGATGGAATGGTAATAAAGGTTAATGATTTTTCATTATATGATGAAATTGGTTATACAGTTAAAAGTCCTAAGTGGGCAATTGCTTATAAATTTCCAGCTTTAGAGGTTGAAACTAAGTTATTAGATATAACATATAGTATTGGTAGAACCGGAAGTGTCAATCCAAACGCAGTACTTAGTCCAGTTATGATAGCTGGGTCTTTAGTTCAAAGAGCAACATTAAATAATGAAGATTTTATAAAAGAAAGAGATATCCAAATTGGAGATTTCGTTATTGTTAGAAAAGCAGGCGAAATTATACCTGAAGTTGTTAGGGTAAATTTTGATAAAAGAAACAATACTACTCCATTTGTGATGATTGATAAATGTCCTAGTTGTGGTGAGGACTTAGTTAGAAGAGAAAATGAAGCTGTTCATTTTTGTGTTAATAATAACTGTCCTGGTATTAGACTTGCTTCATTAATCTACTTTGCTAGTAAATCTGCAATGGATATTGAAGGAATGGGAGAAAAAGTTGTTGAAGATTTGGTTAACTTCGGTTTTATTTCTAAGATAACTGACATTTATAGATTAAAATCACGAAAAGATGATTTATTAAAACTTGAAAGAATGGGCGAAAAAAGTGTAAATAATTTGCTTAATGCAATAGAAGCATCAAAAGCAAATCCTCTTCACCAAGTTATAACATCACTTGGAATTAAATTAGTAGGGACTAAATTAGCTAAAACACTTACTAATCACTATCATAGTTTAAGTGAACTAATTAATGCAAAATATGATGATTTAATACAGATTAGGGATATTGGTGCAAATACAGCTTTAAATATTGTAAGTTACTTTGAAGAAAATAAAGAGTTGGTTGAAGAACTAATAACTCTTGGGATTAATCCTAAAGTACAAAAGAAGGATACAAGTGGTTTGAAGTTTGCTGGTAAAACATTTGTACTTACAGGTAAACTAGAAACGCTAACTAGAGATCAAGCTCAAGAGTTGATTGAAAACAATGGTGGGAAAACTTCAAGTAGTGTTTCAAAAAACACATCATATGTTCTTGCAGGTAGTGATGCAGGAAGTAAATTAAAAAAAGCACAAGATTTGAATATAGAAATTATAGATGAAGAAAAGTTTTTAAAACTTATAGGAGAATAATATGCAAAAGTATATTGATATTAAGGGAGCAAGGGAAAACAATTTAAAAAATATTAGTATCAAAATACCTAAAGATAAGCTAGTAGTTATGACAGGATTATCTGGAAGTGGTAAGACAACTCTAGCATTTGATACAATTTATGCAGAAGGTCAAAGACGATATGTTGAGAGCCTATCTGCTTATGCTAGACAATTTTTGGGTAATTTAAATAAACCAGATGTTGATTCAATCGAAGGTCTCTCTCCTGCGATATCAATTGACCAAAAAACAACTAGTAGAAATCCTAGATCGACTGTTGGTACTGTTACAGAGATTTATGACTATTTAAGATTAATGTATGCTAGAATTGGGAAGGCTTATTGTCCAGAACATGGTGTTGAAATATCATCCCAAACAATTACGCAAATAACTGACAGAGTTTATGAATCAGAGTTAGAATCTAGGGTAATAATTTATAGTCCAATTGTATTTGGGCAAAAAGGTACTCACGAGAAAACTTTAGAAATAATTAGAAAAGAAGGATTTTCTAAAGTAAGAGTTAATGGGGAAATATTTGATTTAGATGATGAGATTAATTTAGACAAAAATAAAAAGCATAGTATTGAGATAATAGTTGATAGGATAAAGTTAAGAGAAGATGTCCGTAGTAGAATTTATGCATCGATTGAGTCTGCCTTAAAATTAGGTGATGGAAAAGTTATAATTTCTATCAATGATGAAGAGCAAATTTATAGTGAACATTTAGCTTGTCCATATTGTGATTTTTCGATTGCGAAACTTGAACCAAGATTGTTTTCCTTTAATTCTCCGTTTGGAGCGTGTAGTGAATGTAATGGTTTAGGTGTATTACAAAAGATAGATTATGATTTATTAGTTACAGAACCTGAAAAATCAATTAGACAAGGAGCAATAAGGTATCTAAAAAACATTGTCGATACAGAAAACATTGAATGGCAAGTTTTTGAAACAATGTGTAATTATTATAATATTGATTTAGATAAACCTTATAATGAATTAACAGAGGAAGAACAAAAAATAATTATGGTTGGATCTAAAGAACCAATTAAGTATCAAATCACTTCTAGAGGAATGAATACATTTAAAAGAAATGATTATATTGAAGGAATAGCAACTTTAATAGAAAGAAGATTTCTTCAAACTACTTCCGCAATGTCTAGAGAATACTATAATTCATACTTAACAGATCATACATGCCCAACATGTAAGGGAATGCGTCTATCAAAAGAAGCATTATCTGTTAGGGTTGGAACTAAAAATATTTATGAATTTAGTGATACTACAATAATTGACGCTTATAATTATATTAATAATTTAGATCTATCAGCTCAGGATAAGCAGATTGCTGATTTGGTTTTGAAAGAAATAAAAAGCAGATTTGAATTTTTAATTAATGTTGGTTTAGAGTATTTAACTCTATCAAGATCAGCAGGTACGCTTTCTGGTGGTGAGAGTCAACGAATTAGACTAGCAACTCAGATTGGATCACACTTAACTGGTGTGCTTTATGTTTTAGATGAACCCTCAATAGGGCTGCATCAAAGAGATAATGATCGCTTAATTCAAACATTAAAATCAATGCGTGACTTAGGCAATACACTGATAGTCGTTGAACACGACGAAGAAATAATGAGGCAATCAGATTATTTAATTGACATTGGTCCTGGAGCTGGGATTAATGGAGGTTATATAGTTGCTGAAGGAACACCTGAAGAAGTTATTCAAAACGAAAAAAGTATAACTGGTAAATATTTATCTGGAAAAATTAAGATTAATACCCCTAGCATTAGAAGAAAAGGTAATGGAAAATATATAAAAGTTTTAGGCGCTAAAGAAAATAACCTAAAAAATATTGATGTTGAAATACCTGCAGGTGTATTAACTGTTTGTACAGGTGTAAGTGGTAGCGGAAAATCCACTTTAATAAATGAGATTATCTTAAAAGAATTTAAAAGAAAATTATATAGGTCTAAAGAACATCCAGGTAAAAACGCTGGGATTTTAGGAATTGAAGATTTTGAAAGAGTAATTGATATCGACCAATCACCAATTGGAAGAACACCAAGAAGTAATCCTGCAACATATACTGGTGCGTTTGATCATATTCGTGATTTATTTGCAACAACTGTTGAATCTAAAAAACGAGGATATCTAAAAGGAAGATTTTCGTTTAATGTAAAAGGTGGAAGATGTGAAAGATGTCAAGGCGATGGTGTTCAAAGAATTTCTATGAACTTCCTTCCTGATGTTTATATACCTTGTGAAGAATGTAATGGAACGAGATTTAACAGGGAAACATTAGAAGTAAAATATAGAGATAAAAATATAGCTGATGTTTTAAATATGTCAGTTAGTGAAGCGGTTGAGTTTTTTGAAGTGTTCCCACAAATTCACTCTCGACTTTCTACTTTAGAAAATGTAGGATTAGGGTATTTAAAACTTGGCCAAAGTTCCACAACCCTTTCAGGTGGAGAAGCTCAAAGGGTAAAACTATCTAGTGAACTACATAAAAGAATTAGTGATAAAACAATATATTTATTAGATGAACCAACAACTGGGCTACATAGTGAAGATGTTAGAAGACTATTACAAGTAATAAATTACATAGTAGATCAAGGTGCAACAGTTATCATAATTGAACATAATTTAGATATAATAAAAAACGCTGACTATATAATTGATTTAGGACCAGAGGGTGGAGATAAAGGTGGAGAACTTGTCTTTGCTGGAACACCTGAAGAGATTGTTGAATATGAAAAATCATATACAGGGAAATATCTAAAGAAAATTTTAAATAATTAGAGGTAGCTTGTGATAAAAGTTTTTCTAATAATATTTAGTATAATGTTTTATTTCTTTATAACATTCATTACTAATACATTAAATATATTTTATCCATATACAAATGTACTACTTAGTGGTATATTTATTATAGTGGTGTTTACTATTTATTTTAAAAAATATAATTATGCATTAATTAGTTATATAATATTTAGTTTAGTTTTCTTGTTTTATAGAAGAAAAGTAAGTGATAATATAAATAGTAATTTTTATTTATTTGAATGGCTTAGTTTGGTGTTTAAGAATAGAATTGTTTTAATAAATTTATTAGGTAACTTATTATTATTTATGCCGTATGTATTTTTAATAAGAAGCAAATATTACCTTTTAATTATAATTTGCTGTATATTAGGATTAGAAATTATACAATACATTACAAAAAGAGGTGTATTAGATATTGTTGATATCGTTCTAAATATATTTGGTTGTATGTTGGTTATACCATTTAGATGGAGGTTTTATGAAAGACGAAAAGAAATATACTGATGAAGAAAAAATAGTAGAAGAAAACGAAGCAAGATTAGAAGAAGGAAATCAAGAAAAAGACCCAAATAGAGTCGAAATTGATCCAGAGGTTCTAGAAAAAATTGTTACTGAACTAGAAGAGAAATATAACTTAAAAAAAGAAAATATCAAAATTGTAAAGGTTCATAAAGAACCTGCAAGTAAGAGTATATTAAAGGTTATTTTAAGTAGTCTTTTGCTTTGGGTTTTTGATTTTCTTTTGATAGTATCTCTAAATGGTTACTTAGAGTTTGCTCCAAATGATATTATACACTTACTAATATATAGTATAGTATTTTATATAATTGAGCTATCAGGAAGGGTGATTATTGATAAATATTATAAGAAATTTATCCTTTATTCATTTGGCACAATAATGCTTCCAGTTACAATAGTTGCTTTATTATTAGCTCATTTAGCTACTGGGTTGGAGTTTTTAAATAATAGCGACATGATGGCATTTTTCATCTTATTTATTATAATAAGAGTTATAATTAGGTTTCTAATGATGAGAAAAGAGATAATGAAAGCTATGAGAGGTAGAAAAAATGAAAAACATTAAATTAACAGAAGCGCAAAAGCGTTGGGCAAAAATCGGTGGAGTCATATTATATTTTCTTTTATTGCTGTTTTTAATATTAAATAGCAAATCTATCGTTACAGATTCTTTAGGAAATGAAATTGTAAAATTTGATAGAATCGCATTTAGTATTTTTGGAAGAGGTATCTATTTTTATGCTCTTGCAATCATAACCGGTATTGGAACCGCATATTTTTATGCTAATCATATTGCAAAAAAGATTGGCTTTAAAGAAGAAAATCTATTTGATGGCTTTATTTATGGTGTTATTTTAGGAATTGTTGGAGCAAGACTTTGGTATGTTCTATTTTCTTGGAGTGATTTTAAGGACGATCCATTAAGAATAATAACTGGATTCTTTGCGGAAGAAGGAGGACTTGCAATTCATGGTGGTATTATTGCTGCTGGTATATTTGCATATTTCTTCTGTAAGAAAAGAAATGAAGATCCATTAAAGTTAGGAGAAATGTTATTTCCTGGTTTCTTGATTGGGCAAATCTTTGGTCGTTGGGGTAACTTCTTTAATAAAGAAGCCCATGGTGGAGCGATTGGTTCAGTTTTATCAGGAAGACAGTTTTTAGATTCTCTTCCTATTCCTAGATTTATAGTTGATCAAATGTACATAAATGGTAATTATATGCATCCTACATTTTTATATGAAGCGATGTGGAACTTTATTGGATTAGTTATAATAATTATTTTAAGAAAGAATTCAAAGAAATATTGGTATGGAGACGGTATACCATTCTACTTTGTTTGGTATGGGATTGGAAGATTCTTTATTGAGTCACTAAGAACAGATGCTCTTACATTTAACTTGTTTGGCATGGAATTTATGATTGCACAAGTAACATCAATTGCTATGATTCTTGGTGGAATTGTTCTATTCACATTAAGAAGAGTATTTAAGTATCAACCAATATCTTTTATAGATCTGGTTGAACAAACTGAAGTAGAAAATGCTATGAAAGGTGATGCAGCGTGATTATAATTTTTGATATGGACGGAACATTAGTCGATACATATCCTATAATAAGAAAGTCATTTATTGAAGTTATTAATAAACACTTACCTGATGTAGAATATAATGAAGAAATGTTAGAAAGCTTTTTTGGACCACCATTAGCTGATTCATTTGCTAAGCTAACAGACAATGACCGTACTAAGACAAAGTTTTTAATTAGTGAATATAGAAAAGTAAATAAAGAGTTATACGAAAAAGAAATAAAATTATTTCCAGGAGTTTTAGAAACCTTGGAGAAATTAAAAGAGTATAAACTAGTTGTGCTATCAAATAGGGTTCAAGAATTAGTGGAATTAGGTCTTACGGTAACTGGTATCCATAATTATTTCGATTTAGTTTTGGGCTTAGATGAACTTCCAAGACCTAAGCCATACCCGGATGGAATATATAAAATATTAGATAAGTTTGATGAAGATAAGGCAGTATTTATTGGTGATGCGACTACAGATATAATTAGTGCTAGAAGAGCACATATTACTAGTATTGGTGTTACATGGGCAATAACTAAGAGAAAAGAATTTGAAGAAGAATATGCTGATTATATAATAGATAGTTTTGAGGAACTAATAAAAATATTGGAGGAAATCGATGTATGATGTTTTGATTGTTGGTGCAGGACCAGCAGGCTTAACTGCTGCTATTTATGCAGCGAGAAATAATTTAAAGGTTGGAATATTTGAAGGTAATGTACCAGGTGGTCAAGTAGTTGTTACTGCAACTGTGGAAAATTATCCAGGATATTCTAAAATTGATGGACCAGATTTAGCTTATTCAATGTTTGAACAAACAATGAATTTAGGAGTTGAATTGATTGGTTCAAATGTAATTGAAATAAAAAAATTAGAAGATCACTTTAAAATTATTACAGAAGATGAAGAGTTTTTAGGGCGAGTTGTTATAATTGCAACTGGTACTTCGCAAAAGAAATTAGAAGTTCCAGGCGAAAGCAACTTTGAGAGTAGGGGTATATCTTGGTGTGCAATTTGTGACGGTTCATTGTATAAAGGTAAGGACGTTGCTGTTGTAGGTGGTGGTAATTCTGCACTGGAAGAAACTATCTATTTATCAAATATTGTTAATAAAGTTTACCTTATTCATAGACGTCAAGAATTTAGAGCTGAGAGCCATATTGTAAATAAAGTTAGGGAATTAAAGAATGTAGAATTTGTGCTAGATAGCGTTGTTGATGAGTTTATTGGAGATAAGCAACTAGGAAAAATTCGATTAAGAAATGTTAAAAATAATCAAGAAAGAGTTATTGAAGTTAGTGGTTGTTTCGAGTATGTAGGACAAATTCCTGCAACTTCATTTGTAGAAAACTTAGGTATTACAGATGAAGCAGGCTATATTTTAGTTGATGAAAACTTTGAAACTAAAGTAGAAAACTTATTTGCTTGTGGAGATGTATTAGTTAAGAATATTCGTCAAATAGTTACAGCTACAAGTGATGGGGCTAGTGCAGCACTAAATGCAATAAAGAAGTTATCATAAAATGAGTTTTGCAAGTGAAGTAAAAAAAGAGCTTGCAGCAATAAAGGTTGACAATTGTTGTTTAAGTGCAGAACTACATCAAATAATTCGCTTAAGATCTTCACTTATTTTAAATAATAAAAACTTTAAAATAGCTTTAACAACGACTTCCCTTGCAACTTCTAGAAGAATTATTTATTTAATAAAAACAGTATATGGCGTAAATGTAGAAATGCTTAAAAAAGAACGAAGTAGTTTGGATAAAAAAGCTCTCTACTATATACAAATAGAAGATAAGGGAATTGAAATTTTAAAGGATTTAGAATTAATTGATGATAATTATAATTTTAAAAATACAATTCCTAATAAATTTTTAGCTAAAGAATGTTGCAGTGCTTCTTTGGTTAGGGCATCGTTTCTGATAAAAGGATCTGTAAATGATCCTAGAACTAGTAATTATCATTTAGAAATAACCTTAAGTAATGAAGAAGAAGCTAGTAAGATTCAAATCGTATTAGAAAAAGTTGGTATTAAATCAAATACAATCCAAAGAAAAAAAGGGTTGGTACTATATATAAAAAAAGCAGAACATATTGGAGATTTTTTAGGATTTATAGGTGCAATGAATTCAAGATTTGCATTTGAAGATTTTAGAATAAAAAAAGATTTATCAAATTATGTAAATCGTATTATTAACTGTGATGTTTCTAATGAACAAAAAGTATTGAGTTCTGCGAAAAAGCAAATTGAAGACATTGAATTAATTGAAAAAAATATGGGGTTTTTAAGTTTATCACCAAGATTAATGAATGCTATTATTTTAAGAACAACAAATCCAGAAGACTCACTTTCTCAGTTAAGTGAGAAATCAATCGAAGTTGTTGGTAAATATATTTCTAAATCGGGTTTAAGTCATTGTTTTAGAGATTTAAATAGTATTGCGATGGAAATAAAAAATAAGCTCTAGAATTTATTTATTTTCTTAGAGCTTATTATTCCTTATTATTATTTAGTTTTGTGAAATCCATTAGTTCACTAATATTTACATCTAATTGCTTTGCAATCTTTTCAATATTCTTTAGGGTGATATTTTTTTCAGCACGTTCTACTTGTCCAATATATGTTCTATGTAGTCCAACATCAAAACCGAGTTGTTCTTGAGAAATACCTTTTTTCTCTCTAAGTTGTCTAACTCGTTTGCCAAATAATATATTTATAGTATTATTATCATCTTTCATAGACTAATCACCTTAATATATAATACTATAAAATAAATTCATTAACGACAGTCTATAAGTAGCATTAGGAGGTTAAGTCATGAAAAATATAGGAATAGATATAGTAGAACACTCTAGGTTTGAAAAGATAGTAGAAGATTCTAGAAGATACGAAAGATTTTTAAGCTCTGATGAACTAGAAATCTTTTTAAATATAAATTCAAACAAAAGAAAAATTGAATATTTAGCAAGTAGATTTTCTGCAAAGGAATCTATTATAAAAGCAATCAATAAAGAAAAATTAAGTTTTTCGTATAAAGATGTTTCAATTTTAAATGATAATAATGGCGCTCCTTATGTAAAATTTAATTTTGAGGTTGATTTTGATATTTTAATTTCTATTTCGCATAGTGATACTAATTCTGTTGCTTTCGCAATCATGATTGATAAGAAAAAAAGTGGCTAAGCCACTTATGTATAAGATATTAATCAATATCATGATCAGTAGTAAATAATGCTGAAATACAAATTATACCTGCAACACCGACTAGTGCATAGATTATGCGTGAAATTACAACGCTTAATGGGTCGAAAATAAAACCTACGAGATTAAAGTCAAATAAGCCAATTAATCCCCAATTTAGTGCACCAATGATTACAACTATGAGAGCTATTCTTTGTAAAATATTCATCTTTAGTTCCTCCTTATATATTATTATTGCAAAATTTTTAATAATTATACTTTTTCATAAATAAAAATGGATGTCTATTCATATTATTTAATAGAGAATATGGGAGGAAATAAAATGAATAGAGATGTCAAACAAAAATACATTAGTAATTCTTGGTATAAGATATTAATGGTTTTTATAATGCTACTAACTTTTTCGCTGTTAGTTAGCTGTGGAAAAGATAATGATATTGAGAAAGCTTTTGCAGATGAATTAACTAAAGCTAATTCTTATAAAGTTGAAGGTGTAATGGAGTCATTTTATGATTCTGGAAGAAAGAGAAATGAATTTAGTGTTTATTATAAAAATCCTGATTTTATCAAAGTTGTAATAAAATCAGAAGATAAATCTGATAAACAAATAATCTTGAAAAATACAGAAGGCGTATATATATTAATTCCAGCTGTAAATAAAAACTTTAAAATCCAAAGCAGTTGGCCAGAAAATGCTAGCTATCCTTATTTACTTCAATCATTGGCAAAAGATATTGCAAATGATCCTGAGTTAGTAAAAACAGAAGATGAAAATACAGTTACAATTGAAACAAAAACAAAAATGCATGCAGATGCTGTACCTGTAAGACAAAAGATTGTATTTGATAAAGTAACTGAGCTTCCTACTGAAGTTTTAACTTATGATGCAAATGATAATTTATATATAAGGACTGTTTTCACAAACATAGACCTTGCTTATAATATTTCAGATGACGAGTTTGATTTAAATAATTCTATGTCTTCAGTAAGATTAGAATATACTGAACCAGTAACTTATCCAGATAGAGGAGTTGGCTATCCAGTTTATATTCCAGAAGGATTTGCTATTGCAAGTGAAAAAACAACTAAGAACACTGATGAAACAGAAGTTTTATCAATAATGAAATATAAGAGCGAAGAAGAAGGATTTACAATTATTCAAGAATTTATCAATGATTCTGAGGTTGTGAAATACCAAGAAGAAAAAGCTGAGATAGTTATTCTTTTAGGTAATTTAAGTATTTTAAAGAAAAATTCAGTGCAAACAATTTATAATGGAGTTGAATATACTGTAGCATCTAGTGAATTAAGTTTGGATGAAATTATTAAAATAACTCAAAGTTATATGATAGTTCAAGAGGAAAAATAATAGTTAATTATAGATTATATTATAGTATAAAAAAGTTTCTAAAATTGAAACTTTTTTATTTTAGAAAATTAATTATTCTCGACACAAAAATCAAAATGGATAATTATTTTATTTTTTATTGTATAAAACATAACAAAATAGAGTTCTTGATACATGTTTGGTGAAAGAGGAGATCTTAATAAAATATTGAATGTTAAATTTATTTATGATACAATTTTATTGTAAAGCAATACTGTAGGAGATGTTTGTCCTTATTTCACACATATCTTTTCAAAATGTATATTTTGATTATAAATCAAAAACAATTAGTTTTCAGGGGATAAACTGTACTTGGTATGTATCTAACAATTTCCTACCATTTTACGAATATTCAATATCGATGAATATAGAAAATAACGAAGATATTATATTCGAGTCTTATTATGGTAGAGAATATATGCAAGCAGGTGAGCCTGGTGTTTGGATATTTTATGCTTATACATACGATATTACTATTCAACTGACAAGTGAACAATGGGATTACGCTGTTAAATATGCATATTATTGAGGAGTAGGTCTATATGAAGTTTAAAATAATACTTTTATTTTTTTGTTGTTTCTTTGCTCTTACAAGTTGTATAAATGAAGATATTAAGAGTATTCAATTTATTAGTTTTGATGAAGTTGTATATGACTTTGAATTAAAAGTAGGAGAGAATATTGATGAACCAATTCTTCTTACAAAAGAAGGATATAGCTTTTTAGGTTGGTATAAAGATAAAGAATTAACTGATTTATATTATTTTAATGATGTAGTTATAGAAGATAGAATATTTTATGCTAAGTGGCTAAAAGCTACAGAAGAAAAGTATTTCGATTTTGAAGAAATTGATGGGAAATTAACATTAGTAAATTTCAAATACTTAGAAAATAATGATAAAACAATTGTAATTCCGCAAACAGTAAATGGTAAAATTGTAAAAGTTATTAGTGAAGGGGTTTATCATAAAGAAGACGAAATCATAAGAAGTTATATAATTCCTGAAGGGATTGAGGAGATTGGTCAAGATTGTTTTTATGAAAGTAAAATAGATGAACTCTATCTTCCGAGAAATATAAAAATTTTCCAAGGAATCCCCTTTGGATTTTCTATTATTAATAAAGTATATATGAATAGTCAAGATGCTGTTTTTGAAAATGGTAAGGATGAAAAAAAAGCATTTAGTTTCTCTAGAATAAATGAGTTTTATTATTCTGGTGGTATTAAAGTATTCGACTTCTCTAAATATATTTATTTTTACATTACAACCTTGATCATGCATGATGATGTTGAAGAAATAAGCGCTAATGCCTTTATAAGACCAGCATTAACTTCGATAAACAATATAATTTTTTCTAAGAACCTAAAAATCATTAATGAGAAAGCATTTTTTGGTATGAAAAGACTTACTAGTTTAAATCTTCCTGAAGGGGTGGAAATAATCAAAAAAAATGCATTTGCATCATGTCCATTAAGATATGTATTAATACCAAGTGGGGTAAAAGTATTAGAAGAAGGCATTTTCACAAGTCCACTACAAGCTGCTTATATCTCAGGAAATATTGAAATATTTGAGCCGAAAGTTTTTCCTAAAGGAACTGTGTTGTTTATAGACCTTGCAGAAGCAAAAGATACGTGGGATGAGGATTGGAATAATGATTATGTTATATACTGGTTGAGATCTATTGATGGAGGGAATTACTATGAATAAAAATATTCTATTTCTATTATTGATTTTATTTGTACTTTTTGGATGTTCCAAAAAGGATGAAATAGCCATTACATATATTAGTGATAATGAAATTATTAAAGAAGCTTCACTTGAAGAAAACGAGTTATTTACCCCGAAAAAACAAGGTTATAATTTTGGTGGTTGGTATTATGATAAAGAATTCTTAAATAGGTATTCCTTGGATGATAAGATTGAGGATAAAACTACTTTGTTTGCAAAGTGGATTAAATCATCAAACTTAGATTTATTTAAATATAGAGTAATTAATAATGATGAAATAGAAATAACTGAATTTTTTTCAGCAAAAAATACTAACGATAGAGTCGTTATACCTCAATATATTCAGGATAAGCCTGTTACATCTATAACAAATATATTTGAAGACGTTGATAATATTATTCGAGTAACCCTTCCATATGGACTTAAGAAAATCGGAGATAGAGCATTTGCTGGAATGATATCACTTGAAACTATTAATATTCCTAATACAATTGAAGCAATAGGTGAGTATGCATTTTCTAACACAAAGAGTTTAAAACAAATTATAATTCCCGATAGTGTGAAAAGTTTAGGTATTAATATGTTTGATGGAAGTGGAATAGTAAAAGCTTTTCTAGAAGATGGAATTACTTATATCCCAAATTCTATGTTTAGGAAATGTGAAGAATTAGTATATGTTGATATACCAAATACAGTTAATTCGATTGGGCAATCAGCATTTCAAGGTTGTGTAGCACTTTATAGAATTAATATTCCTGAAGGAGTAACAGTGATAGAACCTAATACTTTTGAATGGTGTTGGAAACTTTCAATATTAGAACTACCAAATAGTTTAACTATGATTGATACATATGCGTTTGCAAATTGCGATAGTTTAAAAACGATAATCATTCCTAAGGGAGTACATACTATTAGGACTAGGGCATTTGCAAGAAGCACTGCTGATGAAATATTTTTGCCTGTTGGAATTGTAACCATGGAATCTAATATCTTTCTTAGAACCGGGTATTTAAGAGTCTATTATGAAGGATATCAACTTCCAAACAATTGGGATCCAGACTGGATAAGTCAATTTAATATTGAGGATATAGAATACGGGATATATTTTCTTAGTTAACTACAAATTTATTAAAATTAAATATAATGTTCAAAAGAAGCGGTTATTACACCGCTTTTACTTTATGTTTTGTTGATTGTAATTTGAAATATAATACAATAGTCAATAAAAAATAAAAATATGTGTTGTAACATTGAAGTAAATATAATAAAAAATTAAAACATATCTTGCTAATATAGCCAAATTTTAGTATAATATAAATGCTATGAAATTTTGAATGAAAGGAGTTAAATTTTTACTAGAAACGGTAAAAATGGTTAATATATTTATATGAATAGAAATTTAGCAACGAGAAATAAGCCAAGCTATAAAGTATACGGATTTTGGTCTATTATAGTTTTACTAACCCTTGTATTCATCTCTTTCGTAATAGTAAAATTTGTACAGTCAAGAAGTGATCTAGATATGGATGATCTTTCTAACCTTAGTTATAGAGAGGTCTTATCTGTTGAGGCCAAACCTTATTATGTTTTTATTTATTCGAAATTTGGTGTGACGGAAGATGAATCCGACTTAGAAAGAATTGAAGAGTTAAGACCTACAATTGAAAATTATTTAAACCGTGTAAAAAATGACAAAGAACTACCTAAATTATATGGAATGATTGTTGAAAACAATTATGGCGTTAATGATGCTATATTAATTTCAGGTGTGGATCCATCTAATCTACTTAATAAAGTTAATGTGGAAGACTTCAGAATAAATCGTTCTGATGTACCAATGCTTATCAAAGTTAGTGGTAAGACAGTAACTGAGGTACTTTTAAAAGAAATTGACATTAAAGAAGCATTAGATCCAAAACCAAACCAATAGAAAAATCAAACTGCATAAAGGAACAAAAAATGTTCCTTTATGTATAATTCGTTATGTAATAAATTTACTATCTGAAAAAATTGCTTGACTTTTCTATGATTTTTTAGTATCATTATATAGCATATTCGGAGCAGTACTCAAGAGGCCGAAGAGGTGCCCCTGCTAAGGGCATAGGTCGGGTAACCGGCGCAAGGGTTCAAATCCCTTCTGCTCCGCCATGTGGCCCGTTGGAGAAACGGTTAACTCACATGCCTTTCACGCATGCATTCACGGGTTCGAATCCCGTACGGGTCACCATTTAGATATTTCGAGTTGGTTTTTACTAACTCATTTTTTATTTTAAAACTGTGGAAAGAAATGGAGTAAAATGGGCAAAAAAATTATTGAGTTAAAAAACATTGTAAAATCATTTGATGACGAGGTTGTAGTTAGAGATCTAAACCTTTACGTTAATGAAAATGAATTTATTACTTTAGTTGGTCCATCAGGTTGTGGTAAAACAACTACATTAAGAATGATTGGTGGATTTGAAGATCCGGATTCCGGAGAGATTGTATTAAATGGTGAGATTGTGAATAATATTCCAGCTTATCAAAGGCCTATAAATACAGTATTTCAAAGGTATGCGTTGTTTCCGCATCTAAATGTTTTTGATAATGTTGCATTTGGTTTGCGTAATTATAATCGTATTTTTGAAGAGTTAAAATCAGAAGTGCGAAAACGCTATGAGAGTGAAAGAAAAACTCTGTTAACACAACTAAATTCTAAATCAACAACTCAAGAAGAAAAAGCTGAAATAAAATATAGATTAAAAGAAATCAAGAAAGAAATAAAAGAGCAAATAATTGAGGAAAAAGAAAATTTAGTAGCCTCAAGACTAGAAGATGTTGAAAAAAGATATACAAAGAAAATAACTGACTTAGAAGAAAGAATCGCTGCTCTAGAAGAAGCAGTTGATGAAGATGCAGTTGAAGAAGCAAAAGAGCAGTTATATGAACTTGAAGCAAAAGTTAAAGAAGAAGCAAAAAATAAATTCAATAAGCAAAAAGTTTATGATAAATATAAAAATAAACTAAATGAATTAAGAAAGGTTGCACATTCACTAGATATTAAAGAACTAGAGGATGAATTAAAAACTGCAAATATTCATTATGCAGAAGAGATAAAATCAGCAAAATCTTTAATGCTAAGTAAGCACTCTATTAAAGAAGCTGTTGAAGATGCTTTGAAATTAGTAAAACTCGAAGGTTATGAAAATAGAAGAGTTAATCAATTGAGTGGTGGACAACAACAACGAGTTGCTATTGCTAGAGCTGTTGTTAATAAACCTAAAATTTTATTACTGGATGAACCACTTGCTGCGCTTGATTTAAAGCTACGTCAAAACATGCAGTATGAACTTAAAGAAATGCAACGCCAATTAGGTATTACATTTATTTTTGTAACCCATGACCAAGAAGAAGCCCTAACAATGTCTGATACGGTAGTCGTAATGGATAAAGGTGTAATACAGCAGATTGGTACCCCAGAAGATATCTATAATGAGCCGAAAAATCGCTTTGTAGCGAGTTTTATAGGTGAGAGCAATATAATTAGGGGTAAGTACTTAGGTGATAGGAAAGTCGAATTTATGGGGTCTGTATTTGATTGTGTAGATGATAACTTTGAAGTTGGCGAAATTTGTGATGTAGTAATTAGACCAGAAGATTTTGATGTTGTAGATATTGAAGAAGCAAAATTAATTGGTATTGTTGATGCAACAATTTTTAAAGGTGTTCACTTTGAAATTTGTGCAATTGTAAATGGACAAGAATTTGTCTTACATAAATATGAAAATGCGAGTATTGGTTCTAAAATAGGTTTAAGTATTGATCCGTATGAGATTCATTTAATGAAGGTTAAAGATGAATAAATATAAGCATTTTGCAACTCCATATTTAATATGGATGATTGTTTTAACAATCATACCTATATTACTTATGCTTGTATTATCGTTTATGAAAATGGAAGGTTTTAAAGTAAATGAAGCAATATTTAGTTTTACTACTTTCCAAAAAACATTTAATCGAGAAACAGCGATCGCATTTTCAAACTCACTGAAACTAGCAACAATTGCGACTGTTCTATGTATATTTCTAGGATATCCTGTTGCATATATAGTTTCTAGATTAAAGATTAAAAATAAATTTAGTTTTTTACTAATTTTAATATTACCAATGTTTACAAATATGTTGCTAAGAGTCAATACAATTAATAAATTATTACTTCCAGAAGGCTTCTTAAAAAATGTGTTTGGAATAAGTTTAAATTTAAGTGGAACAGAATTTGCTGTTGTACTTGTAATGGTTATAGTTTATTTACCATTTATGATATTTCCAATTTTTACTGTTTTAGAAAAAATAGACCCTTCCTTATTGGAAGCTAGTAAAGACTTAGGAGCAAATGATCGTAAATCATTTTTTAAAGTAACGCTTCCTTTATCACTAAAAGGTGTAAGTAGTGGAATTATTATGGTATTTTTACCATCTGCAACTTCATTCACTATTCCTCAAATTGTAAGTTTAGGAAGAATTAAATTAATTGGTAATATTATTGAAGATAAACTTGGTTTGAGTTTAAGTGGTTCTGCAGTGGATTATCCTGTAGGCAGTTTAATCTCTATAGTAATTTTAGTTGTTGTTATGGGAGCTCTTTATATAATAAGTAAAGTAGACTCAGAAGGAGAAACCTTATTATGATTAACTTAGGTAATATTCTTCCAAGAAAAAACAATGTTGGAAAAAAGATAAATTCAACTTTAAAATTTGTGTTTTTAGGAACGATAATCTTTTTAATGTATTTTCCAATTCTTGTTATTATAATTCAGTCCTTTAACAGCAATGCACAAGGTACGAGTTTTGGTGGTTTCACTTTACAATGGTATAGTGAAATGTTTCAAGATAGAAATTTAATGAATGCAATACTAGTAACTATATCAATATCAATAATATCTACTATTATTGCAACGATCCTGGGAACATTATTTGCCATTGGTATTAATTCATTAAATAAAAACAGAAGAAAAAGAATGATAATAATTAACAATATTCCAGTATTAAACGCTGATGTTGTAACTGGTGTATCGTTATTCTTTATATTTAAAATGTTTGGTATTTTAATAGGAAATGAATTCATATTAGGTTATCCAACTATGTTAATAGCACATATATTTTTCTCTATTCCTTATGTAGTTTTAAGTGTTTTACCAAAACTAAACGAAACGGATAAAAATTTATATGATGCTGCCCTAGATCTTGGATGTACACCAAGGAGCGCACTAAGAAAAGTTATAGTTCCATCTATTGCTACTGGTATCATGACTGGTGCATTACTAGCATTTACGATGAGTTTTGATGACTTTGTAATCAGTTATATGGTGGCAGGTGAAGAAATTAAAAACTTCTCTATGTGGATTTATGCAAATCAAAAGTTGTCCGGAAGGTCATTAGTATGGCCAAAAGGTTATGCATATAATTCTATAGTCACTCTTTTAACATTATTTGCTTTAATAGTGTATAATATAGTCGCATCTAAGAAAAATAAAGTAAAGAGAAAGGAAAATTAAATGAAAAAAGTATTAAGTATTTTAAGTTTCATTATTTTATTAGTAATAGCAGTTGGATGTGATGGACGCGAAAAGCTTTATGTATTAAGCTGGGGCGAATACATCAATGAAGATGTTATTGCTGCATTTGAAGAAGAATTTGGTGTTAGAGTGGTAATAACCGAAGCCACATCAAACGAGTCGATGCATAATAGAATTCAAACCAATGCTGGTCAATACGATATAGTAATTCCAAGTGATTATATGATGGAAAGAATGGTAGAAGATGATCTTTTACACGAATTAGATTTTTCTAAATTGCCAAATTATAGTAAAGATAAATTTGATCCTAAACTTCAAGAATTAAGAGACAATTATTTTGAAGGTAATGAAAAATATGGTGTTCCGTATTTTTGGGGAACATTAGGGATTATGTATAATGATTCCAAACAAGGAGTAAAAGAATTAGTTGAAGAAAATAGTTGGGCTGTATTTTTTGAACAAAATATTATCCCAAGTGGTGTAACAGTAGGAATGTATGATTCTAGTAGAGATGCTGTTGCTGCTGGGTTATTATATTTAGATAAAGATTTAAATACTACTATAGACGCAGACTTTAATGAAGTTGAAGCACTTTTAAAAGGATTTAACTATTCACATTGGGGCACTGATGATTTAAAAGAAGCAGTTGCATCTAAAAACTTAGATATTGCTTTAGTATATTCCGGTGACTTCTTTGACCAATTATATTTCTCTATTGACAATGATATAGATGTAACATTTGATATGTTTGTTGATCAAGAAAGAAATAATGTTTGGTTTGATGCAATGGTTATTCCTAAGACATCAGCATCACAAGAGAAGATTGATTTAGCACATGCATTTATTAACTTTTTCTTAGATGAAGATAATGCATTAGAAAATGCAACTTATATTGGCTATTGCCCACCTTTAAGTGCAGTTTATGATGCAATATTAGAAGATGAAGATATTTCTGATTTAGTTACTCATCCTGGTTATTATCCTGGTACAGTAGATGGTCAAATATATCGCCATTTAGGAAGTGCAGTTGCAAATAGAATGGATGAAATTCTAAATAGAGCAAAAATAAGATAAAAAAATTGGTGCTGTAAAGAAACAAATAAGTTCCAAAAAATAGGTGAAGCAATTTGGATAAACAATCCTTGCTTCACCTTTTATATTAAACCTAAACTTTCCACATTCAAACAGCTTTTAATTTTTCACTTTAGTTCTATGTTTAAATATAATAAAAAAATAAAATATTACAACCTTGGCAGCAAATAAAAAATAAAACAATTGATATTTAATGGAAAATATAATAAAATAATTATTGAGGTGAAATTAATGTTAAGAATTATAAATTTATCAAAAACGTATACTAAAGGAAAAAAAGCAGTAGATAATTTAAGTCTTGAAATCAAACCAGGTGAGATTTTTGCTTTTATAGGTCACAACGGTGCTGGTAAAACAACAACGATCAAATCTATTGTTGGGATCTTAGATTTTGAAGAAGGAGATATTTTTATTGATAACCATTCAATAAAAGAAGAACCAATCTATTGTAAATCTATTATTGCTTATATTCCTGATAACCCTGATCTTTATGAACAATTAACAGGTATTCAATATCTTAACTTTATTTGTGATATATATAAAGTAAATAAAGATCAAAGAAATGCTGATATAGGTAAGTATTCTAGAATGTTTGAAATTGAGAAAAATCTTGCTGATTTGATTTCTTCTTATTCACATGGGATGAAACAAAAACTAGCTTTGATTTCTGCACTTGCAAGAAGACCTAAATTATTGGTTCTAGATGAACCGTTTGTAGGACTAGATCCAAAAGCATCTTTCCAAGTGAAGGAAGTTATGAAAGAAATGTGTAACCAAGGTTCAAGTATATTTTTCTCTACCCATGTCTTAGAAGTTGCTGAAAAGCTGTGTGATAAAGTTGCAATTATAAAAAATGGTAAAATCATTGCATTTGGAACAATGGAAGACGTTAAGGGTGATAAATCATTAGAAGATGTATTCTTGGAGACTGCAAATGAGTAACTTTTTAACAACTTTAAAATACAGTATAATTAATAGTTTTGCTATTAATAAGCTAAGAAAAAAAGATGATACTACAAAATTTAGTTTTCCTAAAATTTTGTTATTAATAGTACTTGCTATTTTCGTTTATGCATCATCTTATGCTTATATATATTTATTTGGTTTTACATTTAATGAAGCTAATCAACCTGAAGTTATATTAAGTTTGGGTATTATCGCATCTATCTTTATGTCGTTGTTAATCACTATTACTAATGCAACTGGATTTTTATTTAAATCAAAAGATTTTGATTTGCTTATGAGTTTACCAATAAAACAAAACACAATAGTTTTAACAAAGATTACATATTTATTAATTATAAATTATATTATCTTTTCTCTTATTTACATCCCAGCAATAATTATATACGCAATCTTTATTCCAACGAATGCAATATACTGGGTATTTTCAATTTTAACATTTTTTATAGGACCGTTTCTGCCTGTTGCAGTTTCTGTTTTATTAGCTTATATTCTAAGTATAATAATTCCGAAGTTCAAATACAAAAATCTTATAACTATTTTGTTTAGTTTATTTCTAATTACTTTTATTATGGTTATAAGTTTTATGTCTTCTATGGTAGAAGAAGACCCTACTTCATTTATTAAATCACTTAATTCTATACTACGGTTTACTGGAGAATGGGCTTATAATGGAATAAGAGGTGACTATTTAGAGTTCTTATATTTCGTATTAGTTTCTGTTATTCCATTTGTGTTATTTACTAGAATAATAGGTAAGTTTTATTTAAAGGCAAATACAAAATTTGCATCAGCCACAAGTAAAAGTAATTATAAAATGGAAGAATTAGAAGTAAAGTCGCAAGGATTTACATTAATTAAAAAAGAGTTAAGAAGATATTTTAACTCGCCAATGTATGTTTTAAACACAATTGTTGGTCCACTTCTTTCAACAATTATGGTAGTTTTGCTTGGTATTGCTTTAGAATCAACTTTAGCTGATGCTGGAATAGATTTTTCATCATTTCCATATTTGGGAGCTATTGTAGTAAGTGCGATTGTTTTTAGTTTGGGTATTACTTCAACTACTGCCTCTAGTATATCTATAGAAGGAAAACAATTTTGGATTTTAAAGTCTGCACCTATAAGTCCAAAGAAAATATTCCATGGGAAAATATTTATAAACCTAGTTATTACTGTTCCGTTTATAATTATTAATACGGTTATTGCAATCTTTTTATTTGATCTTTTAATTATAGATTACTTAATGATTTTCTTTATACCGCTATTATTTACAATCTTTATGAGCTATTTAGGATTATTAGTTAATTTGAAATTTCCGAGATTTGATTATGAAAATGATGTGAAAGCCGTAAAACAAAGTTTAAGTGTCTTAGTAACTATGGGAATCGGTTTTGTTATTGTTACAGTAATATTTGTTCTAGCTATTCTTATTGTACAAAATACGAAGAAATTGTTACTGGCATATTTAGGAGCATTCTTATTTATTTTAATAATAACAAGCATTGTGGTAACTCTACTTTATAAAGTAGGAGTAAAATTATATAAAAAACTTGTCATTTAAGAAGATGGGCATTGCTCATCTTTTTGTCTATAAAAGCTGATAAAATTAATTGAGATTTAGATATTATTATTGTATAATAAACTAAACCTATACAGGAGACTAACAATGACAACTTTAATTTTTATAATTTCTTATTTAGCATTTCTAGGGCTATCTACAATATATATTAGCCCATATCTTTTTTTAGTTTGGATTTTCACAAGTTATATACTAGCGTTTTTAGTGGTTATAATTTTCTATTTATTAAATTTCCCTTTAGTATTGCTATTAAAATCAACAAATCCATATAAGACTTATTTAATGAAATCATTAGCAGAATTTTTAAATAGCTGTTATTTAAATATGAAAATTGAAGTTGAAGGAATTGAAAATGTACCTTTAAATGATAGAATAGTCGTTTATGCAAATCATAAATCATATACTGATGCATTTGTGTTAATGCAAGTATTTCCAAGACCCCTAACTTTAACTCCTAAGAAATCAGTTTTGAAAATACCGTTGTTGAGAGCTTGGTTAAAAGCATATGATGTATTTCCTATTAATAGAGACAATCCTAGAGAAACATTGAAGGATTTGGAAAATGCAGTTGATGTTGTGAAAAACAATCAAACAATTTTATTGTTTCCAGAAGGAACAATTAAAAACAGATTAAATGAACATGTAGAGAATGTGAAAGCTGGTGCTTTTAGACTTGTAAAAAGCGCAGAAGCCGGATTACTTCCAATCAGATTTGATGGAAATGATTTAGTTAGGGAAAGATGGCCAAAAAGATCATATAGAAAGATAACAATTTTTCCTGTAATTCCATTTTCTGTTATAAAAGATTTATCAACTAAAGAAATAGCAGAGCTATTTATGGATACAATAAATAAAAAAGAAACAGTATAATAGACAGTTTTCTTAACTTGTTTTCAAACCAAAAAGAAAATAAAAATAAGACTTGCAAAATTGAAGAAAATTTAGTATAATAATTATTGCATTGGTCTAGGGGTATAGTTCAATGGCAGAGCAGCGGTCTCCAAAACCGTAGATGAGGGTTCGAGTCCTTCTACCCCTGCCAATTTTAAAAATGGCGATCGTGGCGAAGTGGTTAACGCATTGGATTGTGGCTCCAACATTCGTGGGTTCGATTCCCATCGGTCGCCCCATATTAGCACAACAGTGTTGATACAATAGTATCGGCCTTATAGAATAGGAAAACAGGGAAAGCATCCCTTTTTTCTTTTCAAAACATGAGTCTGTGAATCACATTATCAAAGTTATTTGTAGACTTTTTTTATTTTTTTACAATAAAACACGAAAACATAATAAAAATACTAAAGGTTACTAAAAACACGTAAGAATGAAACTAGTGTGAATATCAATGCGTTCAAAAATTTCTATTAACATATGATATATTCAATGGAATGATAAATAGTAATTTTTTATAGAGCATGGATGGAGGTAAAATATGTTTTAAACAGCTATTAATTTTGCCTTAAATATATCAATCGATCCATATTAAACTACAAGTTTTGATGCGATATCAAATATTATATTTATGCTGAGGATAGGGTTATTTTTCTTTTCAGCAAGTTTTCATAAAATTAGTAATAGTCAGATTTTTATTTCAAAAGGTGAGCATGCTAATATAATAAAATATAATATTTTTTTACTAAATTTAGTATATTAATTTGAATTTTATTCTAATGTATGATATGATTAAATAAATACATGGAAGGGGAAAATTATTTATGTATTCAATTGATAATTCGTCAAGATCATTGTTTTCAAGTATAATAAATAAAACTGATCTATTAAGAAGAAAAATTGTGAACAAGGCAGATGTTATCCAAACTGTATATGATGTGTATAATTCAAGGAGCATTATTGCAAGAAGAATGAGTGGGAGAGGAAGTATTAATGTAAAACCTATACTTGATAGTATAGGTAATAGATTATGGGTTTATTTCAATGGAAACCCAAACATGGCATTAAATCAAATAAACTTTGATACGTTTTTATATGAAATCTGTGATTACTTTAAAGATGAATATAATAAACTAGCATCAACTGCAAAAATAAATAAAATAGAATTCGGTGTAGCTCAAAAACTAATTAACATGGTCTTTAAATATTTATCATGTTATGAAGATTACATGGTTTTTGCAGATTTATTTAAGTATTCACATATGCCAATTGATTCATACGTTTTACATTATTTCAATATCATGAAAATAGTTTCAAAAATATCATCTCGTTTTAGCTCAACTATGATTTCACCAAATGCAAAGTATGATGACTTAACTTGGAGTAATTTGTCTAAAGAAAAATATGAAAAGTTAGTGATGGAATATAGAATAAACCTAGGGAAAACTTATAAAGATTATACGAGTTTACATGAAGAATACTATATTTGGCAAATGGTCAAAAATAGGAGTATTGGAAATATTATTTTTAATCATTCTTCTCCTTTACCTGGAAGTAAATTAATGTTTTGTTACTAAATGTAATTAATAGTTTATATTATAATAGGGTTGACGATTTTTTATCGACCATTTTAAGTTTAGAAAAAAACTATTGCTTACAACTTATTAATAAAAACATCATAAAATACTTTTGAAAATTATGACGAAGTCGTTTTATGGTACGCTTATCAGGTTTTAATTGGTGCAGAACTCCCAGCTTTGAATAAGTACACTAAATAAATTAATGTTATCGAGAGATAATTACCAATTTATCAAATTTACTAGATTGCTTATTATTTCCAATGTTGAAAGAGTATAGGGATACTAACGTTTCAACTAGTGGTACGGTTAAATAAAGTAGAGGTAGAACTTTTTGAGAGGGGTACGACTTGTATAAAAAAAGGTTGGTTCAACACTAATTGAATGCATAGGTTTGATACAATGTATTCATACTTTTTTTTGTACGCAGAAAGGGTAAATCCCCCTATCTGCACGAAATATTAAGGCCTAGTGAGTGTTGATCAAGATACTTTTACTAGGCTTTTTCTCATTTTAGCTTCAACAAAAACACGATAGGGGTAACAAAAACACAAAAGACCATACTAAAACACAAAAGACCCTACTAAAACACGAAAGGTCAACAAAAACACGAAAGGTTCAACGAAAACACGAAAGAAAGATATAAGCATGAATAAATGATATATGTTCGAAATTATTTGCTTATATAATCTTTAAATTTCTATTAATATATGATATAATCAATGGAATGATAAATTGTAATTTATCGAGTAAAAGAGGAGGAAACTAGATGAATAAAAAAGGGATTAGTTTAGTTGTTCCAAAATTAAGTCATATAACTGAAGTAAAAAATTATGTTAATGAGACATTAGAAATTGAAAATAAGGTAAGTGGAGATGGCGGAGTTTCAAAGTTTACTAATTATGAAGAGTGGTTATCTTTTGAAAATAACATGCATCAAAAAAAGACAACGCCCAAACACTTAGTTCATGGTCAAACTTTCTTTTTGATGGATAATCAAGAAATAATTGGGATGATTAATATAAGATATGAATTAAACGATAATTTACTAGAAGTTGGTGGTCATATTGGCTATAGTATTCGCCCTAAATATAGAAAACTGGGATACGGAAAAATGCAGCTCCAACTTGCTCTAGAAAAATGTAGGGAAATAGGTTTAGATAAAGTATTATTAACATGTAAAAATACAAATTTAGGATCAAAAAGAATAATAATATCATGTGGTGGTATTTTAGAAAATGAAATTGTTGTTAGAGAGAATGTAGTGGAGCGTTACTGGATCAAATTAAATAATGGTATACAAGTGTAAAATTTCACATAAATTATACAATTCTAATATAAGTCAAACATTATTTATATTTATAAATAGCCATAAATTAATTCTCTAACACTTTATAATAAGAATTCCAATTTATCTTTATATTAATATTAAGGAGGATAACATATTTGAGCTTTGATAATAATTTAGATAAAGCTATAAAGTTAAATGTAAAATACCCTCATCAATTTTGTACTAAAAATCAAGACCTATTATTAAAAAGTGATAAATGTGGATGCTTTTATTGTGGGAAAATATTTAGCCCAACTTTAATTGAGGAATGGATTGACGAAGGAGAAACAGCGTTATGTCCTTATTGTGATATAGACTCTGTTATTCCTGAGCATGAGTATTATGAATTGAATGAAAAGTTATTAATTGAAATGGGGAAACACTGGTTTGAATAAGCAATGATGTAGTTAGATTGTATTTTACAAAAAGTCTTTATACAAAATTATATCCCCACAAATTCCAATTTATCGAGTTTGTTAGATTGCTTTTTCCTTTCAATGCTAAATAGTATGGGGTACGAAAAAAATGAACAGGGGTACGAACTTTTTGAGAGGGGTACGAAATTGTATCGAAATAGTCGCCCTAACACATAAAAGAACAATTAATTTGATACAATAAATTCGGTTGTATTAAGGAATAAAGATAGAAAAACGAATGAAAATATGGGTTTTCAACCTGATTTAAAGAGAACTTGGCTCTTAAAAGTGAGTTATATCACATTTTAAGGGCCATTTTATTTTGTTCTTACTCACCTTTTAATTATTACTTGTTTTGTTTGAATATTTTAATTTTTAGATAAAATACCATATACGCATATATTTTACATATTATTTTACATTTTTACATTTTTCGCTTGACATTAGTATTCAATAGTATTATAATATACTTAGGTGGTAAATAATGGATATTAAGGAAACATTAAAAAGAGCAAATATACCTTTGACGCTATTTTCAGAAAAACTTGATCTATCACGACCAACATTATATGAGTATATAAATCAGTTTGAAGAAACCGGTTATATAAAAAACGAAAAATATAATATAATATTTAATAATATATTTAATACCAATAAAAAAATTGATAGAGAGCACATTTTACAAACTTGTATGAGATATAGTATACTGTTAAAACGTGATGAATATAATAGAACTTTCGAACTTGGTCCAGAACAAACAGATAGGTTAATGAATATATTTAATAAACTTAAAACTGAATTATTAAATAGCGAAAATCAATATAGCAATATGTTTATATTTATTGAAAGATTACTTTACAGTCAAAACAATAAGCTTATTGATCTTTTAATTGAATATTTTTTATATCTAAATTGGCTTGTGGAATTAGACTTGACCGATGAAAGAAAAATATTTTTTTCACATATTTCTAATTTTTTTGAATCTTTTGCTTTGAGAAAGCTTAAGTATAGTGAAAAACTATTCAATTTATTTTTTGAGAAAAGATACAAGGTTGCAAACGAACAAGCTAAAAATAACTATAGAAGATCTTTTGTAATAAATAAATATGATGATAATCAATCTATAAAAAATTAAGCAGATTATATAACCAAATATATATCTTTACTCTAACTAGAAAGATATATAATTGGATTTATATAAAATACTAAAGAAAGGAGAAAAAGTATGTTAGTTAAAAATATTAACGGTTCAAGTGAACGTTTGCCATTAGGATACAAATCATGGCAACATTTCTGGGAAGTAAAAACTGGAGAAAAAGCTAAATATGACGTTGGTGGGCATGTGAAAAAGGTTGGTACATCAGACAATTCTTGGTACATAGTTGATATTACATATGCACAAAATGCAAAAAATGAGCCATATGAATACTATGGCAAATTAGCAAAACTCCGTGATTAATTATTGACTAACAATATATAAATGATATGGAAAATGAACATAAAAAAGTACACTTGTCACAGTGTACAATAAACAGTATAATACAATTACATATATTATTATACCACAATTTAATTTTTTATGCAAATAATTCTTTCATTTCATTTATACCAAAAATTGTTACGTTTGTTAGTGTGCATTATTTTATTAAAAATAAAGTAATAGCAATGTTTAAAATGCTGTGAGGGAATTTACCTCAGCACGTATTAAAATTATTTGCCAAGTTATTCATATAAGAATGAATAACTTGGCATTTATTTATTAATAATAGACTTTAACCAAATATACACAAAGTAAAACCATTGTTCATTTTGATACTTATAGATTATATTAAGGTATTCATTTGTAAGCTATTTAAACTCACAATAAATGAACAAGATGCAATTGCAAATAAAAGTATTTCAATAAATAAAAAATAAAGAAATATAATTTACAACAAAAGCAGCACAAAGAAGTGGATTGAAAATAAGCTTTCAAAACTTGAACTTGTAATAGAAATCACAAATAGATTATAGCAGTATTATTTTTCTTAATACAAACCAGTAAATATTTTATAGCAGATTAAGAGTTTGAAAATATCAGCAAAAAATCGAGAAAAATGTATCAAGAAGAGTATGGAAACTTTTTACTATATTTCTAGTACCACATATGCAGTACAATAACATTGAATTAGTTTTTTTTTGGATTTTTATTAAATTTTTGTGTGCGCAAGATGTTAAAACAGTTAAAAATCGTACGAATAAGATTTCAATATTAGCAGGTGTACGTAATGTATTAAAACTGGTACTTTCTTTCATATGTAAAAGATAAATATGAAAAAGTTTTGAATTAAAATAAGGTGTACGCAAAAAATACTACCATAAATGGCAGGTGTACGCAAAATCTTGAGAATTTACGAGGTGTACGCATTGTATTAAAATTGGAGTCTACTTCCATAAAAGAACAATTACTTTGATACAATAAACTTAAGTTGTATTAAGGGAAAAATAGCATAAAACGGATTAAAATATGGGGTTTTCGCCTCATTTTAAAGATGATTTGACTTCAATGAGTGATTTGGTTCACTTCATTGAAGCCTTTTTATTTTACCTCTTTATTATATCTCTAACATATAAATATTTTATTTTAAAGTTGACTGTGGTATAATAATTATAACTTATAGGTGAAAGATGTTAGAAATGAAAATAATAGAACAAGAATTATATGAACTATACAAAAAATATATAAATTATGATTTAAACAGTATATATACAAAAATATCAGAAACTAATACTAACAATAAATTTAGTAAAGGTATTGGATTTGATGCAGGTTTATATGAACCCTCATATGTTTGGGAAATGAGAGTTACTAATTGCACTATTGGTAAAGAAGTGAAAAAACCAGAAAACGGATTTGATTATAAATATTACTTTGATGAAAATAATAAGATATTATTATCGGAAAAATATTTGAGTGGTCGCTTATCATATATAAATTTCTATTTTTATTTAGATGGAACGATTGAATTTATTCAATATAGTTGTGAAGATAAAAAAATAACTATCATTTCAAAATCATTTTATGATGAACAAGAAAGGATAACTAGATATATTGCTGCACCCAACTTATATCGTGATTTTTATAATAACACTGAAGAGCATATATTTAGATATGAAAATGAGGTTACATATATTACGCAAATAGAATATTTTCATCCAACAAAAAGTTTTATTTTTTCAGAAGAAAGAACTGAGATAACAAATATGAAAGTTCTGGACAACGTTCTATATTATCTAGATGATAATCAAATGGTAGAATCTTTTTATCCTATAAGATTCAAATTAGTTGATGGTCGGAAAGTTAATGTTTCACTGCCAAAAAGAGTACCTGTATTCAAAATTATTAAAGAGAGTATGGTTAAGATATTACAAAAGTGGAAAGATATAAATAAATCAGTAATATGGATTAATTGTGAGAGTTTAGATTTAGAGATGCAGTATACAACACTAAATGAAGATACTGAAGAAAAGTGGAATATTGCATTTTATGATTCTAATGAAGAGAAGATCTTTGAAGATACTAGTCATCGGTATGTATTAGAAGATTTATTGATTAATAATGGATGCAATATAGACGATTTAATAAATGAATCTAATTATTTTGTAAAAAAAATGATTAAGATTATAAAAGAATTAAGAAGAGAAGGTTATATATTAGATAATACAGCAGTTATATTATCTGATTTAGAGATTAGTTATAATACACTTAATATAGCTAAAAAAGTAAATCATAAAGATACTATTAAAGGATTTTTTGCAGATTAAAATTCTTAATTTATATTGATTAAATCCTTGTTTATCGAGTCATGCAATGTTATTAAAAATGTATCAAAGTTTAAGTTCAACCCTTGGTAAAATAGGCTTTCATATCATTTTTGTAGAATGAATTAGGTGCGAAAAAAATAAACAGTGGTACGAATTGTATCAAAATGGTTGTCCCAACACATATTGAATGCATAGGTTTGATACAATGTCAGACCTTTTTTATTTGTTGGCAGAAAGGGGAAAATCTCCTATTCGCCAGTTTTGTAGAGACCTGTAGTAGTCAGTTTTTAGGCTATTATTAGGTCTCTTTTTTATTTTCTAATCAACTATTTAACGATTACCCTACTTTTTAACGATTTGAATACTTTTTAACGATTACCCTACTTTTTAACGATTACTCAACTTTTGAACGTTTAGGGCTAGTTTGTCTCAGCTTAGTATATAGTTCAGTTAAACCAATCTTAGGGTTACGTCTAACTAGGTTTTTAATCTTTTCGATCTCTTCAGTTGTATGACTGTTTGGATGAGGTGTATGAGGCCTACGACT
>Ga0265293_10001125_pt1 | contig 60134 bp, 43 predicted proteins | sample Munlanlewell138R_FD_192505 | JGI IMG/M metagenome (GOLD analysis project Ga0265293, IMG submission 192505) | Leachate microbial communities from a municipal landfill in Southern Ontario, Canada - Leachate well 138R | ecosystem: Engineered > Solid waste > Landfill > Unclassified | place: Canada...
CTGTTCCGCTGTTAACGCAACATTTAGTTTCAATTCAACGGGTAACGGTGGACAAATAACATCCACGCCCGACGGGGCTCAAAACATACCGCCATCCGTTGTACCGTTGTGGTTTGATGTAATTTCAAGGTCATATAAAACTACGTATCGGGAAATAACTTTTGAGCATAGTTGTGGTTTGATGTAATTTCAAGGTCATAAAAGAGAGTTTCGAGAGGCGTAGTTGCCAACAATAATTCGTGTCGCTCAGAAAGATGCGCAGTGGAACAAATCCCTATTTTCAATAAAACTATTTAAACTTTAAGCCCTTTTATTTGTCTGATATGCTATACCGAATAGCTGTAACTTTGTTTTATTCGGCAAATAAGTAAAGTATTATGTTAGTTGAAACCAGTAGAAAAAGGCAGGCTAGGGTATTGCGCATTTTTAGAAGGGTGCACAGGGTTACGGCATCCCTTCTGTTCCTGTTCTTTTTTGTTATGGCATCCACGGGTATGCTTTTGGGGTTAAAAAAGCATAGTGGTGAGCTGTTGCAAGCCAAATCCTACGAGGGAACATCAACCAATTTTAAGGATTGGCTGCCCATGGATAGTTTGTACTCAAATGCCTGTCGGGCATTTCGCAATTCTGTTTCGAGTACACTACCGGCTAAAGTTGACCGGATTGATGTTCGCAAGGATAAGGGCATGGTAAAGTTTATTTTCGAGAGAGGCTTCTGGGGCATTCAGGTTGATGGCGCAACGGGGACTATACTGCGTGTGGAGCGCCGCCGTTCCGATTTTATAGAGATGCTGCATGATGGTTCTATTGTTGATTACCTTGTGGGTTCGGGTAGCGGTTTATTTAAGCTAATATACAATATGGTAATGGGTATTGCCCTGCTACTATTTACCATCACTGGTTTTTGGCTTTGGTATGGGCCAAAACGAATGCGACGCAAAAAGATTTCATAATTCAAATAAAAAGCAATATGCGAATTTTAACTGCCATTCTTTTTGTCTTTTCTTTTCAGGTTTTATATGCTCAAAATATTATTGTAAAAGATAAGGATAGCGATACTCCACTTGAGTCCGTTACGATAACAAGCACTAATCCTGTTGCACTGGTTGTAACCAATGGTCGTGGGCAAGCCGATATATCGTTGTTTCGAGGCTCCAACCAAATTGAGCTTAGAATGATGGGCTACACTACCATGTGGTATAGCTACAAGGAGTTAGAGCAACTTAATTTTGAGGTGCTTCTTACCACATCCATCTTTTCAGTTGATCAGGTTGTGGTTTCTGCCTCAAAATGGAGCCAGAAAGCGCGTGAAATTCCTCTCAAAATATCATCAGTATCAAAGGCTCAGGTTGCCTTTCACAACCCACAAACAGCGGCCGATTTGCTAACTATTACGGGTGATGTTTTTGTGCAGAAGAGCCAGCAGGGTGGTGGAAGCCCAATGATTAGGGGCTTTGCAACCAACCGTTTGCTTATTGCAGTGGATGGGGTGAGAATGAATAATGCCATTTTTCGAAGTGGCAACCTGCAGAATGTAATTTCGTTGGATCCCTTTGCCATTGAGCAAACCGAGGTTCTATTCGGTCCCGGTTCGGTATTATATGGCAGCGATGCCATTGGTGGGGTTATGAGTTTTTATACCCTTTCGCCAAAGTACTCTATAAACGGGAAGACCTTGATTACGGGCAGCTCGTCGTTACGTTACTCTACGGCAAATGCAGAAAAGACAGGGCATATTGATGTTAATTTGGGTTGGGAGAAATGGGCTTCGGTTACCAGCTTCTCGTACAACAATTTTGGCGATTTACGTATGGGCTCATCGGGACCCGATGAGTACCTTAGGAACGAGTACGTGGTTCGCGAGGGCAGTGCCGATGTGGTGACACAAAACCCCAACCCACGGGTTCAAACTCCAACCGGATACGCACAGGCTAACGTTTTACAAAAAATTGCATACACCCCAAATAGCAACTGGACTTTTGAGTATGGGTGGCATTACTCTACCACTTCAAATTTCGATCGGTACGATCGCTTGGTATACTATCGTAATGGGCTGCCCCGAAGCGCGCAGTGGTACTATGGTCCACAGGTTTGGATGATGAATAATTTGCTAATTAGCAGCAGAGCCAAAACCATTGCCTACGATTACCTCAAAGTTCAGCTGGCACAGCAGTACTTTAAGGAGAGTCGCCACGATAGGGCTTTTAATAAATCTAGACTTAGAAATAGGTTTGAGGAGGTGGATGCTTTCACGTTTAATGTGGACTTAAAAAAATTGCTAAGCGCTAATACAAAACTCTTATATGGTGCTGAAGCTGTTGCTAACCAAGTAAATTCAACAGGGATAGATAGAAACATAACAACTGGTGTCGAAACGCCTTCGGCCTCACGATACCCCAAGGCTCAATGGTATTCATTTGCCACATACCTAACTTATGAGCAAAAACTGTCTGATAAGGTGATTTTTCAGGCTGGAGGCCGATACTCCCATTTTCTTATTGATGCTCAGTTCGATAATACATTTTACCCATTCCCGTTCACGCAGGCTAAAATTAGTAAGGGGTCGGTTTCCGGATCGGTGGGTTTAACCATTAACCCTTCATACTATTGGTCTATTAACACCATTGTATCCACTGGGTTTCGTGCTCCCAATGTAGATGATATGGGCAAGGTTTTCGATTCCGAACCCGGATCGGTGGTTGTGCCAAACCCTAACCTTAATGCCGAGTATGCTTACAATGCCGAGGTTGGTATAACCCGAAGGGTGGGCGATTTTTTCGAGATCGATTTCCTTACCTACTTCACATTGCTCGACAACGCAATGGTTAGGCGAAACACAACCCTTAACGGCCAGGATAGCATAATGTACGATGGGCAGCTAAGTCAGGTTCAATCTATTCAGAATGCTGCTTTTGCTAAAGTTTGGGGCATACAGGCCGATTTTGAACTAATGATCCCAGGTGGGTTTATGATTTCATCACGGTTTAACTACCAGAAGGGGATTGAGGAGTTAGATAATGGCACTGTTAGCCCATTACGCCATGCTGCTCCTTGGTTTGGTGTAGTAAAACTCGACTATAAGATTAAAAAGATACAGCTATCGCTGTTTTCAAATTATAGTGGAGAGGTTTCGTATAGCGAGATGGCCGAGGGGGAGAGAGAAAAAACTTATATCTATGCTGTTGATAGCGATGGCAACCCCTATTCGCCCGCTTGGTATACAGTAAATTTCCGAGCGCTTTATCAAGTTAATAATATGTTGAGTTTTACGGCTAATATCGAAAATTTAACCGATCAGCGATACAGACCCTACAGCTCGGGACTGGTTGCCGCAGGTATTAATTTTATTGCTGGCGTTAGAGTCAATTTTTAGAAATAACATTGAGCATTTCATCATTTAGATTTTTATACTCTATTTAAAATAGTTTTTTAATTCAACTCAAACCCGAGTTCTAAACGTGCGTTTGTAAACAGATGAGCGTGTCATTAAACTTATTTGGTAAATATCGTCTAAATTACATGTAATCAATTTTTATTAACCCTAACCCTAACCATAGTCGTTATGAAGCATTCTAAAATCAGTTTTTGGGTAGGCATATCCCTTTTGCTAACCCTGTTTATGTTCTCCACAACCAGTGTGGTGGGGCAGAAACGCGATTCGAAATCTAAAAAAGAAGAGGTTAAGGATACTCTAATTAATAGCCAGCTGGTATTGGGCCTTAAATTTAGAGGTATTGGTCCAGCATTCAGCTCGGGACGTATTGGCGATTTTGCCGTAAATCCAAACAACCACTCCGAGTTTTATGTGGCTGTAGCTAGTGGTCATATCTGGAAAACCACCAACCGGGGAACAACCTTTGAGCCCGTATTCGATAACTACGGAACCTATTCAATTGGCTGTTTGGCAATGGATCCAAACAATACCAATGTGGTTTGGGCCGGAACGGGTGAGAATAACCACCAGCGAGCCCTTGGCTACGGAAACGGTATATACAAAACAGTGAATGGTGGCAAATCATGGAAAAATATGGGGCTCAAGGATAGCCGGCAGATTGGAATGATTTTAATTGATCCTCGCAACTCAAACGTAGTTTATGTTGCTGCCGAGGGTTCTGCTTGGGGACCAGGCGGAGAACGAGGATTATATAAAACAACCAACGGTGGCGAGAGCTGGGAGAAGGTTCTAAATATTAGCGATGATACGGGAATAAATAATATAATTTGTGACCCCCGCAATCCCGATGTTCTTTACGCTTCGTCGGAGCAGCGACGTAGGCATGTGTTTACAAAAATTGGTGGTGGGCCCGAAACAGCCCTCTATAAATCGGAGGATGCTGGTAAAACTTGGCGCAAGCTAACCGATGGATTACCTAAGGAGCATATGGGCGGAATGGGAATTGCCATTTCACCGCAAAACCCCGATGTAATTTACGCTATTATTGAGGCAGCCAATAATGCTAGTGGATTTTACCGCTCAGCCAACCGCGGTGAGTCATGGACGAAAGTAAGTGATTATGCATCGAGCGGACAGTATTACAACGAAATTTTTTGCGACCCTATTCAGTTTGATAAAGTTTATTCAGTTGAAACCGTTACCCAAGTTACGGTTGATGGTGGTAAAACATGGAACAGGGTTGGCAATAAGGCTCGCCACGTTGATGACCATGCGCTTTGGATTAACCCAACCGACAATAGTAATGTGATGATTGGAGGTGACGGCGGAATTTACATAACATATAATGTGGATGGAGGCGATTGGCAATTTATTCCAAATCTTCCAGTAACACAGTTTTACCGGGTTACTACCGATAATACTTACCCATTCTACAATGTTTATGGCGGAACTCAGGATAATAATACAATGGGTGGCCCATCGCAAAATACTATGGGTAGCGGCGTTTCGAGCGAGGAGTGGATTGTGACCGTTGGCGGCGATGGTTTTTGGGCACGTGTGGACCCAACCAACCCCAATATTGTTTACTCTGAATCGCAGTACGGAAACCTAGTACGGTACGATAAGAAGAGTGGTGAGCGTATTCGCATTCAGCCCCAACCACGTAAGGATGAGGAAACCTACCGTTGGAATTGGGATGCTCCACTAATTATTAGTCCTCATGCGTCGTCGAGATTGTATTTTGCTGCAAATAAAGTTTTTCGTAGCGACGACCGCGGAAATACTTGGCAGGTAATATCCGATGATTTAACAGCCCAAATTGACCGTAACACGTGGCCTGTAATGGGTAAGTTTTGGAGTGTGGACGCAGTGGTGAAGGATGTTTCTACTTCGTTGTTCGGAACCATTGTATCGCTTGATGAGTCGCCTGTTAAGGAGGATTTAATATATATTGGCACCGACGATGGTTTAATTCAAGTAACCGAAGATGCTGGTAAAACTTGGCGCAAATCTTCATCATTCCCTGGTGTTCCCAACCAGTCGTACGTTAGTGATGTTTTTGCCTCTCGATTTGATGAGAACGTGGTTTTTGCAACGCTCCGTAACCTAAAGCGCGACGATTTTAAACCGTACGTTTTAAAGAGTACCGATAAGGGTAGAACTTGGAAATCAATTTCGACAAACCTGCCCGAGAATGGCTCTGTGCATACTATTGAACAGGATTTTATTAAAGAGAACCTACTTTTTGTAGGTACCGAGTTTGGCGTATTCTTCTCAATAAATGGAGGAGACAGCTGGGTGCAAATGAAATCGGGATTGCCATCAATTGCAGTTTACGATTTAGCTATACAGCAGCGCGAGAGCGATTTAGTGCTAGCAACCTTTGGTCGCGGTTTCTATATCCTTGATAACTACGCACCTCTACGCGAGCTAACAAATGATTTTCCAAAAGCTGAAAGCCACCTGTTTGCGGTTAAGGATGCTCCGCTATTCATTCAAACTTCTAATAAAAGTGGACAAGGGTCATCTTTTTTTACTGCACCAAACCCCGATTTTGGCGCCACGTTTTCTCTTTTCCTAAAGGAAGTTCCGAAGATGAGAAAGGCCATCAGACAAGAGCTGGAGAAACCCCTATTTAAGGATGGGAAGCCAATTCCGCAGCCTAGCCTTAAAGAGTTAGAGGAAGAGAAGAATGAAATCCCACCCTATCTACTTATCACTATTCGTGATGCTGATGGCGATGCAGTTCGAAGTTTTACGCAAAAACCTACTAAGGGAATTCAACGTTTTAGCTGGGATTTACGCTATGAGAATACCCGTTCGCAGAATGCCAAAAAGTTTAATCCATTTGCAAGAGAGCGTGGCGGTATATTTGTAATGCCAGGCACCTACGCCGTTGATGTTGCAATGGTTCATAATGCTGAGGTTAAACCGCTAGTAAAACAAGAAAAATTCACAGTAAAAGCACTAGATATTACTACGCTACCAGCAACAAACAGAGAGCAGATGGTTGCTTTCCAAAGGGAGGTGTCAAAACTCTCGAAAGCGATGGTTGGTGCAGAGCAACTTGCTGAGGATTTGAAATCAGAAGTGGTGGTTATGAAGCAAACCGCTTTATATTTAGCGTCTGCCCATAATGAGCTTTTGCCATTCCTTTCGGAGATTGAGACAGAACTCGACGAAATTCTGTTTGTATTTAATGGTCACACTCCAAAAGCGAGCCGCGAGGAACTTCCTCCTGCTCAAATGCCATTAAACCAGCGGATACGCGACGTAGTATATACTCAAATTAATAGTACTTCGGATATAACTGGTACCTCGAAAATGCAGTTTGAAATTCTAAAAGAAGAGTTTCCTCCAGTGCTTATGCGTATCAGATCCATTGCCGAGACTAAGATTTTGAAGGCACGCCAAATGATGGATAAGATGGATGCACCCTACACTCCGGGTCGAATTCCCACTTGGAACTAAAACATTGGCTAACTTAAAAAAATCCCTCAAGTTTATTCTTGAGGGATTTTTTAATTTTTTAGATAGTGCTTGTTATAATGGGATAGAGGTTAGTAATCTCATATAAATACTTCCATCTCTTTTCTCTCTCCGGCTATTTCTTCCAACTTTTTAATAAACTGGATAAATCCTTCATTCCTTACTGCCCTAGAGCCAGTGGGGCAAATATTTACGCAGCGGCCACACCCAATGCATACCTCGCCATCAGTTAGCCTATAGTTGCTTTCGTGAATAGCGTTAACCGGGCAGTTTTCTTTGCATAGCCCACACTCTATGCACTTTTCATCTCCAGTGGGTACTTGGTGCGTTTTTAGAGGTTGGTAAGGGTAATTTCCTGTTACAAATATATCTGACAATGATTCTATTGTTTGAATGCTTTGAATTTTAGCGTGAATGCGATTTGCATAATCTAGTATTTTTATATCATCCTTCGCATCGGGCCTACTGGTGGCCACATTCTTGTTAAAACAATGCTCGGCTACTATTGCTGCACCCGATATAACCCTCATCCCCGATTTTACTAAGCTGTTTTTTAGTTCGAGCAGCGCATCTCCATACGCCCTATTGCCGTAGCTTACAATGGTAACGGTGGGGGTGTTGTTTCCTTCTAAATTTTCAAATATTTCTTTTGATAATGCAGGTAATCTATCCGCATATACGGGTAGGCCAATTATAACCAAATCATTCTCACTAAAGCTTCTTTTAACGCTTCTGTTTTCTTTAGAGGTTAAGTTAACCTCCTGCATATCATAGTTACCTATGCTTTTCGCAACTCTGTTTACTATTTTTTTTGTTGTGCCATTTGGCGAAAAATAGATTGATACTATTCTATTTATATTCATAATCCTGTCTTCTAAAGTTGACATTTTTTGTATTCGAATTATCGGTAATTTATAGCTAGTTAGCGTGTTAAATACAGTGTACGTAACGTTTTATGGGTAAAGGTAGAGGTTATTTACCGTTTTACATTTTCAGAGCTAAGTTTTACTCTAAACGGATTTGTACCAAGCACCTAAAATAGGCATTAGTTTGTTACGCTTATTAAATGGTTTCAAAAAACCGAGGGAGCCAATCTGTATTGACTCCCTCGGTTATTATTGCTTTTGTTGCAGCGCAACTATCTTTTTAGTTCAATGTCTCGGTTCATTTCCATAATATCAACGTTGGTTGAGAAATCGCCTATCAGATATTTTGAAAAATAGTCGGCAGTGAGCCAGAAATGGTATTCTGACATATCGCCGTATCCGTGGCGTTGCCCAGGAAACATAAAGAAATCGAAACGTTTATTGGCGCGAGTTAGTGCATTAACCATTCTAATGGTGTTGCCTGGGTGTACGTTATTATCAATTTCGCCAGTGGTAAGCATAAGTTTACCTTTAAGGTTTTTCGCCAGCTCAGAGTTTTTGTCAATATTGTACTCAAAGGATGCTTTGCCTGTTGTGTCGGTTACCTCTTTTACACCGTGGTGCTTTTCACTCCACCAGCGGTTGTAAATGTTGTTCTCGTGGTTTCCTGCGTTTGATACGGCAACCTTAAAGAAATCGGGGTAAACCAGCATTGCTGCGGTCGACATAAATCCGCCGCCCGAGTGCCCGTGTATGCCTACTTTGCTAGCATCAATAAAATTATACCTGTTTGCTAGCTGCTCAATGGTGGCTTTTTTGTCGGCTAGGCCGTAGTTGCGTAGGTTGGCATAACCATAGTTATGGTACCATTTAGAGCGACTTGGGTGCCCGCCACGGTTACCAACGGTAACTACAATAAACCCCATTTGTGCTAGGCGATCGGTTCTATCCATACGGGCGCTAAACGCTTTGTCAACTGCTTCTGTTTGTGGGCCTGGATAAACATACATAATAATGGGGTAATACTTTGTTGAGTCGAAGTTGAATGGTTTGTACATTACTCCGTACAGGTCGGTTATTCCGTCGTCGGCTTTTACCTTAAAAGGCTCAGGAAATTTGTAGCCACTTGCAAAAAGTTGTCTCAAATCGGCCTCTTTCAAATCCATAACTTTAGTACCTCTGCTATCTCTTAAATCCGATTTTGGCGCAGTGTTTACCCTTGAGTAGTTGCTTACGAAAAACTTATTATCGTCATCCATCGAAACCGAGTGGTCGTAGTCTCCACTGTTCAAAAGGGCTAACCCTGAGCCGTCGAGGTTAATGCGGTATAAATGTTCGTAGTATGGATCTTCGTTTTGCTCACGACCGTTTGCAATGAAGTATAGAACTCTGGCAGCCTCATCAATCCCTACAATTCGCTCGCAATGGAATGGTCCTGATGTAATTTGGTTTTTAAGTTTTCCCTCGCCATCGTATAGGTAGTAGTGTCCCCAGCCATCGCGCTCGGACCAATGAACCAACTCTTTGCCTTTGTTTACTAGACCAATGGATTGTGTTTCAACATAGGTATTTAAACGTTCTTCAATTATTACCTGTACTTCACCCGTTTTTGGGTTTGCCTTGCAAATATCGGTGCGTTTTAAGTCGCGAGAAGTTCTTGAGAAATAAAAGTTGTTATTTGAATCGGCAAGCCATCTAGGGGCAACATATTTTTTATCGCGCTCTTTTTGAAGTCGAGGTGCTCTTTCAATTCCAACTGTTTGGTCGGGGAAAGCGTCAACATTTACTTTAACTGGAAGCGAATCGATAAAGTTAAATACAAGCATTTCAGTACTAGGTGCTTCCTTTTCGCCGGGCATATGGTACTTGTATGTTTCAATTGTTGGGCGTGGATTTGATAGGGATTTAATTACCCATAAATCGTCCAACTTACGGCTATCGGTGCGGGTTAGGGCTACCATTTTTGAGTCGGCCGACCAAAGAGCCCAAGCTCCTTTGCGTTTATCTTTATTTTTCTTCTTTTCAACATTATCTTCACTCTTCCAGCTTGATCCGTAGCTGTAATCTTCCTCTCCATCCCAGGTTAGCTGATGCTCAACTATAGTTGAGTCTTTCTCTTTTTTTAAAGCCTTTTCGTAGTTTTCTTTATCCATCCAGAAAAGGTTTTCATTACGGGAGAATAGAACTTTTTCGCCATCAGGAGATATATTTGCCCAATCGAGGTTATCTTTTGGTTTTTTGTAGTCGTCGAGTTTTGTTAGTTTTCCGGTTTTTGTATTATATTCGAAATACCACGTTTTCTTTTCAACTTTACCTTTGGCACCTTTTTTACTTTTCCCTTGGTCCTCAGTCATATCATCCTCTTCGTCATCTTTTTTGTCTTCGTCAAGAAGAGTACTTTTAATTTCGAAGCGAATCATATCCTCGTTGTCTAAAAACTCAAGGTTTCTAATTGGAATATTCTGCGCATCGAAAGGGTCGAGGGTGAGCCTTGATATATCGGCAGCCATTTTTACGTTATCAAACAAAAGGCTTTCTGTTCTTTTTGAAGGGTCTACAATATAGTAACTTCTACCCTCTGATGTTTCGTAGGTGTACCAAAAGCGAGTGCTGTTTTTTAGCCAATGGGCATCAACACGTGTGCTAAACACCATTTTTTTAATTTGATTTGGCGAATATTTCGACGCCATATCATAGTTTGCTTTCGTAACAGGCTGATTTTGTGAGAACAGAGTTAGCGTTGCGAAAGAAACAAGAAAAATTGCAGCAATAAATCGTTTCATAGGAGGAATAATTTGATTAATGTATATGCTTGTTTATGTAGTTTTTGATGTGAATATGGGTGATGGGTTTAATGGCTTACCGACGTTTTGGAGTAATATCTTTTTTTACAAAGTAAAATAAACGCTGATAACCCCTATGAATAGGCAATTTAAGGTGGTTTTTATCGATTCGTTGTTTAAGGCTAGTTTTGGACATAAAAAAAGGGAGCCGTGAAGGCTCCCTTTAAAATAAATTGTGCTATAGTACCCTTTTTGACTGTGGATTGGGCGTTTTTGCAACTAAAATTCGTGCTGCTGAATCTCCTTCGTTGCTAAGGTAGTGAACAATATCTTTTGGACTTTCAATCATCGTGTCCTTAGAGTATGTCACGGATTCATCGCCAATATGAACAGTTGGATTTCCTTCTAAAACGTAGAAGAAAACATCAACAGGTGTTTTGTGTGGTTTTAGTTTTTCGCCTGGTTGTAGCGTTATGTGCATAACCTGCGCATCGGGTAGGTTATACATTTCGCGCACGTCAACCTTATGAGGCGTATCCTTAAATGGCGCTTTTGATAAGTGTACTGAGTTCATCAATTTTTGTTTTTAGTTGGTTAAATGCTCGTCTAGTATATCCTGAATATCATCTTCGCAACTCATACACACGGTGCAGGCTTCGGTTTCATTCTGAATATCTTCAACGGTTTTGCATCCCTTTTCTTTTATTGCAGCCACTATTTGGCCACGGGTAACCTCCATACAGTTGCAAATAATTTCGCTATCCATAGTAATTTGTTTTAAAATCCCCAGCAGGCTTTTGCAACCTACTGGGGAGGAGGTGTTTATCCAATTAAAAGTTTTATGTCTTCATCAACAGTGGTAATGCCACCAATTCCGAAGTTTTGAACTAGCACATTAGCCACGTTTGGCGAAAGGAAAGCAGGAAGAGTTGGGCCTAAATGAATATTCTTAACACCCAATGAAAGGAGTGCCAGAAGAACAATAACGGCTTTCTGCTCGTACCAAGCAATGTTGTATGCAATGGGTAGCTCGTTAATATCGTTTAGTTCAAAAATCTCCTTAAGTTTCATAGCGATAACGGCTAGTGAGTATGAGTCGTTGCACTGTCCAGCATCAAGAACGCGTGGAATACCATTAATATCACCTAAAGGTAATTTATTGTAACGATACTTGGCGCAACCAGCAGTTAGGATAACAGTATCCGTTGGCAGTTTCTCAGCAAACTCGGTGTAGTAGTTGCGGCTTTTCATACGGCCATCGCAGCCTGCCATAACCACAAACTTACGAATTGCACCCGATTTTACGGCTTCAACCACCTTATCGGCCAATGCAAATACCTGTGCGTGTGCAAAACCACCAACAATCTCGCCTTTTTCAATTTCGGTAGGTGCTTGGCAAGTTTTGGCTAGCTTAATAATTTCAGAGAAATCTTTTTGCTTACCCGCCTCGCGATCGGCAATGTGTGTGCTGCCAGGGTAACCTGCTGAACCTGTTGTAAATACTCTGTTTTTGTATGTTGCTTTCTCGGTTGGAGGAACAATACAGTTGGTGGTAAATAGAATAGGTCCGTTAAAAGTTTCAAACTCTTCTTTCTGCTTCCACCAGCTGCTACCGTAGTTTCCAACAAAGTGCTTATACTTTTTAAAAGCAGGGTAGTAGTTAGCTGGTAGCATCTCGCTGTGAGTGTAAACATCTACGCCAGTACCATCGGTTTGGGCAAGTAGCTCCTCCATATCTTTCAGGTCGTGACCGCTAATTAGGATACCAGGCTTATTGCTTACGCCAATGTTAACCTTAGTAATCTCGGGGTTTCCGTAGCTCGATGTGTTGGCCTTATCGAGTAATGCCATAGAGCTAACACCAAATTTTCCGGTTTCTAGAGTAAGGGCTACTAGCTCATCAACGCTTAGTTTTTTAGTTGTTGCGGCCAAAGCGCGCTGTAAAAATTCGTAAATGGTAATATCTTCGTAACCAAGGTTGTATGCGTGCTCGGTATAGGCTGCCATACCTTTTAGCCCGTAAATTACCAACTCCCTAAGCGAGCGGATATCTTCATTCGTTTCGGATAGAACGCCAACGGTTTCGGCTTTAGCCTCATACTGGTCGGGAGTTCCTTGCCAAGTGCAACCTTCATAGCTAGTATCAACGGTTACGCCTTGCTTTTTACACTCCTCGCGAAGGTTGTTGCGAAGCTCCAATGCACGGGTTATTCGGTCGGTAAATACTTTCTTGTCGTAGTTTGCATTGGTAATGGTCATAAATAAACCATCGAAAATGAATTTGTTAACGATGGGGTTTTCGTATTTCTTTTCTTTGCGTAGGGCCGAACTGTAAATACTCATACCTTTCATCGCAAAAATTAGTAAGTCCATTGTGTTTGCTAGGTCGTCGCTTTTTCCGCACACACCTTTAATAGTACATCCGGTCCCTTTTGCTGCCTCTTGGCACTGAAAACAAAACATGCTCATAGTTGTAGTTTTTTTTAATTAGAAGAAATAATGTTAATTCAGTTTTATAAGTTGATAGATAATTTTAGCTGTTTTACACCCAGTTAGTTTCCAATACTGCGCCCTGGTTGCTAATGGTTACTAGTTTGATGGGTACTTTTCGTTGGGCTCTATCCATTGCCATTTGGGCAATTTGTAGTAATCCTCCGCAGCAAGGAACTTCCATTCTCATTACAGTAATGGTGTCAATTTGAGCACTATCAATTAGGGCTGTAATTTTCTCAACGTAAACTTCCTTGTTCGAGTCTAGCTTAGGGCAGGCAATGGCAAGGGTTTTACCTCTTAGGTAGTCACTATGGAAATTTCCCATTGAGAACGCCACACAGTCGGCTGCCAGTAGCAGATTAGAACCCTTAAAATGGCCCGAGTTAGGATTAATAAGATGAAGCTGCACGGGCCAATGTGTTAACTCCGATTTACCCGAAATTTGCCCGTTACCATTTGTTGAGGTGCTTTTCGCTGCGCTTCCAAATGATTGTGCAGCCGAACCTGGGCACCCGCCACCGCTATGGTGATGATGTGCTTTAGGCTCATTATCGCCACAACCGCACGATTCTTCCTTTTCGTGTGTGTTTACGGCGTTAAGTACCTCTTCTAAATTAAAGTCGTACTCGCTTTTATTTGCCAGTAACCACTCAATTCCCTGGCGTAGGAATTCTTTCTCGTTGTAATCTTTAAGGTGCTTTAGGTGTGCAATAACCGTATTCTTGCCGTTTGCAACCATTTTGCTAATGGTGAGCACCTCATCGTACGCAACGGCCTCACGATGCTCAATGGAAATTGCACCCTCGGGGCAATCGCCTATGCAAGCGCCAAGACCATCGCACATAAGGTCGCTAACAAGTACGGCCTTACCATCTATTAGCTGAAGGGCACCCTCGTGGCATCCAGTAATGCAAATCCCGCACCCATTGCACTTATCGCGGTCAATTGTAATGATATCCCTTTTCATATTGGTTGTTTTTCTTATTGTTTGCTTTTTCGTAAACCTTTTATGGGTTTCACACTGCAAACATATAGCAAGGGCAATGAAAAAGATGTACCATATGTTACAAACAAGGATATTTATGTTTTTTAAATCGGAAATGCATATCAAACTTAAATACGTGAGGCTAATCACTGCACTTCTTCAATTTCATAAGAATTTTTGAGTCACATTTGTTACTTTACCTCACATTTTTCTTTTTGTAGCGGAATTAGATTATTTAGGTGATTATTATGTCGTTAGGTTGTCTTAATGAGAAAGTTATCATATCTCTATTTAGAGATGAACCTTTAACCGCCTTTTTGCATCGTAAATTTCATTAGTTCCTTTTGGAATTTGTGTTAATTTTAGGCGTTAAATATAATGTCTGTCCCTGTGAAATATTTATGTCAATATCGTTAACAAATAAGTGGATGACTTTTCTACGGATACTCCATCAGTTCCTTTACTTATACCAAAGTAGGCATATGAAACGATTTTTATTTTTGATTCTAGTTGTATTTTTTGGTTGCACTCCTAAGCAAGTGTTGCAAACAGCTGAGCCCAATAACTTTGATTTACTTAGTATTGAGGTTAACTTTATGCCTCAAAATTCCATTGAGTTTGCAGTGGTTAATCAATCTGACTCTATCCTCAAAATTTTCCAATACTATAAACTGCAAATTGAGCAAAAGACAGATGAGGGTTGGGTTCGGCTACGTATATTGCATTGCCCCTGTGGTGCTCCGTGCGCTAAACCATCTGAGTTTATTAAACTATTGGCTGGAGAACGATATACTAAAAGTTGGGATATGCAAGAAAGTTGGTGTGGTGAGAATGAGGTGCAAAAGTTTATACCCGAAACCATTACAACCCCAGCTAGTGCAGGGCTTTATCGTATTGCTATTTTGTATGCCTTTTCTGAAAGAGATAGTAGCCTGATATATAAAGAGTTTAATATAAAATAATTTGATATGAAGAAGTTCTCATCGTTATTAATACTTGTTTTTGGGATTTTGCTCTCGGCAAGTGCACAAAACTGGATCGAAGATTTTTATTTGCCAACGAATACCAAGAGCGGGGCAAGTTTTTATCAGCTTCAAAAAGATTTTAATGAGTATTGGAGCAAGTACGATGTTCAGGGTGGATATTACTACGTAGATGGCGTAAAGCATAAGGCTGGCGGTTGGAAACAGTTTAAGCGATGGGAATGGTTTTGGGAAACTCGAATTGACCCAAAAACAGGAAATATGCCAGCGATTAACCCATTTACAATTCAACAAGATTTTCTAAAATCGTCTAAGGGGAAAGCCGGAGATCTTTCTAACTGGGAAAGTATGGGCCCTAGCAACTCAGAAGGAGGGTATGCGGGCGTTGGTCGTATTAATTGCGTTGCTTTTCACCCTAGCAATCCCGATATTTTTTGGGTTGGTGCCCCATCAGGTGGTTTATGGAAAACTATGGATGGTGGCCAAAACTGGGAAATTTTAACTGACAATTTGCCTATTATTGGCGTTAGCGAAATTATTATTCCCGATGATTACGAAACGAGCAAAACCATATATATTGCTACTGGTGATAGGGATGCAGGCGATAATAACTCAATAGGTGTTTTAAAAACTACTGATGATGGGCAAACATGGGAGCCAACAGGATTTAGCCTTGACATATCAAGTGGGTATCGGATAACACGTATGTTTATAAACCCAGTGGATCAGAATGTTTTCTATGCTTCAACAAATGGTGGTATTGCTAAAACATCTGATGCCTGGGAGAGTTGGAAACTAGTGCAGAAAGGCTTGTTTTTTGATATGGAAATGCAACCCAACTCAAATGGTGAAGTCTTGTTTGCTGTAACTGCATCATATTCAGATAGTTCAAGAATATACAAATCGGTTGATGCAGCAGAAACATGGTATCCTGTGCATGGCTTTCAGAAATCTACCTATAGGGTAGAGCTTGATGTGGCTCCCTCCAACCCCAATGTAGTTTACGCTTTGGCCAGTAATACCGCGGGAGGAATGGATGGTATTTTTAAATCAATTGATGCTGGCGAAACTTTTGACCTTGTGTATGCTGTATCGTTGGGAGGATATAATCTTTTAAATTGGTACGAGAATACTACTGAAACAGGTGGACAAGGATGGTTCGACTTAACCCTTTCGGTTTCTCCAGTTGATGAGAATATCATTTATCTTGGTGGTGTAAATAGTTGGAAATCAACTGATGGAGGCAATTCGTGGAGTATTGTAAATCACTGGTACGGAGCAAATAGCGTTCCTGCCGTTCACGCCGATAAGCATTATATGGAGTTTATGGACGAGAACACTTTTTTTGAGGGCAACGATGGAGGAATATACAAAACAACGGACGGGGGTAAATCGTGGGTTGATTTAACTAATGGATTGGTTATTAGTCAGATGTATAAACTGGGTGTTTCGCAAACAGTAAAAGATGAAGTAATAACCGGATTGCAAGACAATGGTAGCAAGCTTATATCTGGTGGAAATTGGAGGGACGTTAAGGGTGGCGATGGAATGGAATGTATAATAGATTATACCGATGTTAACGTTCAGTATGCAACTTATGTAAATGGGCAAATTGATAGAACGCTTAGCAGGTGGACAACTAGAAGCGTTGATATTTCTGCAAATATTCCGGGTGGGGAGAATGGTGCGTGGGTTACACCCTACCTAATTGACCCGTTTGATAACAAAACCTTATACGTGGGATATGAAGATATTTGGAAAACGGAAGATAGGGGCAATAGCTGGACGAAAATTTCGAACCTAAATATATCTAACAAAGTTAGAACTATGGCAATTTCAGAATCTAATCCGAATTACCTATATATTGCCGATTTGAGTAATTTGTATAGTACGGTCAATGGAGGAGAAGAATGGGTTAACCTAACCGAAAATCTGCCTTCAGACTTTAATTCTATAACATACATTTCGATTGATAATAAAGACTCAAAACATATTTGGATTACTAGTGGTGGGTATGTTGAGGGCGAGAAGGCTTACGAATCGTTTGATGGGGGCAAAACTTGGGCTAATATTTCTGCGGGGTTGCCAAATGTGCCAGCAAATACAATTATCGAGAATAAGTTCTCAACTGGTAAACAGCAACTCTATATTGGCACCGATATGGGGGTGTTTTTTAGAGAAGACAATAACGACTGGACCCTATTCAGTAGCAACCTACCCACGGTAGTGGTTACCGAACTTGAGATTCATTACGATACAGAATCTCCTGAAAACAGCGTACTTTACGCTAGCACATACGGTAGAGGGCTTTGGAAATCGAACGTGGCTCCGTTTGAAACACCCGAAATTGTGCTGGGTACTGTAAAGGGACCAATTTATGTGTCTAATGAAGTTTCGGCTAATTTATCGCTTAGTTATAGCCTCTACGAAACTTTTACGAACAACACGTTTACGGTATATCTCTCTGATGCTAACGGTGATTTCTCTGCGGACGTTGTTGTTGGCGAGGTGGAATCTAATGAGGTAGGTTCTATTAACATCGAAATACCTGCCGGAACACCTTCGGGTACTGGGTATCAAATTAAGGTACAATCTTCTAGCCCCGCATTTGAAAGCGAAGCGAGTAATAGTTTTGAGATTATTCTCGATAATATAAACCCAACGGTAAGCATAACCAGTAGCATTGGAGACAATACTAACAGCGCAAAATTTGACGTAAATATCAAATTTAGTGAAGACGTTAAGGACTTCGAACAGTCTGATATTTTGGTAAGCAATGCCTTTATAAATAAATTTGAAGTTCGCAAAGCATATTTATATAGTATTAATATTTCTCCTTTACAATATGATTCTGTTACTATTAGCATCCCTGCTGATGCTGTAACCGACCTTGCTGGAAACCCTAATAAAGCATCCAATAGGTGGTCAACTATATATACAATTACGAGTGTTGAAAATTTAGCTGCAACCGGTTTATCAATATACCCTAACCCGTCCGATGGCCACATAATTGTAGATTTTGATAAGCAGTTCAAAAAGGCTGTACTGTCGGTTTACGATATTTCAGGAAAGCTATTGCAAACCAGAGTGCTTACGCAGGCAAAGGCTGCACAGGTTGATTTAAGCGGCTTATCAAAAGGGATGTATATTCTTAAAATTAGTGTTGATGGTAAGGAAGTTAATAGCAAGCTAATGATAGAGTAAATTATTAGTTTGTTTTTTGTGTTTACCCTAATTCTAACATTCGTGCGTTTATGGGTTTACCCTTACCTTGTAGTGTTTAGATGAAAATTACGTCAAATTTTAAGCTGCTCTAAGGTTTTAAGTCGTTTAGATAATTTCTTGTGCTATTGCCACAATATTATCAACTTTACTCATAGTGTATAGGTGAATTAGCGGCGCGCCGTTGGCCAAAAGCTCTTTCGATTGTGCAATGGTCCATTCAACGCCCAATTGCCGAACAGCCTTGTTCGTTTGGCATTTATCCATTTGTTTTGATAGTTCGGATGGTATGGTAACTCCAAAAATTTCAGGCAGCATAGTTTGATGTGCTTTTACTGCAATGGGTTTTAATCCAGGGATAATGGGGACTTTTATGCCTAGGTCTCTACATTTTTTTACAAAATCGAAATATACTTTATTGTCGAAAAACATTTGGGTAACAATGTACTCGGCACCTGCATCAACCTTCTGTTTTAAATGCAGCATATCAGTTTCTAGGCTAGGCGACTCCTTGTGCTTTTCGGGATAGCCTCCAACCCCAACCGAAAAATTTGTGGGCGAAGGGTTCTCAACGTACTTCTCTAGATAAATACCTTTATTCATATTCATTATCTGGCCAACTAAATCAACCGCATACTTATGCCCTTGTGGATTTGGCTCAAATCTCCCCAATTGTTTATCGCCATCGCCCCTTAGTACCAAAAGATTTTTAATTCCCAAAAAGTCGAGGTCTATTAACGCATCTTCGGTTTCGTGTTGCGAAAAACCACCGCAAATTATGTGCGGAATCACATCGACCTTGTACTTGCCCTTAATTGCGGCAGCAATGCTAACTGTTCCAGGTCGTTTGCGCATAATGGCTTGGGTTTTTACCCCTTTTATAGTTGTATGTACTAACTCTTCTCTGTGGTATGTTATGTTTATGTAAGGCGGCGAGAATTCAACAAGTTGGTCCAGCGAGGCAAAAACAGAATTAATGCTGCTACCCTTAACTGGCGGAAGGAGTTCGAATGAAAGGCGTGAGCCTTTTAGGTTATTTAGATGTTCAGGAACTGTCATTCTATTTCTAATTTTTACTGTTTATTTCTTTCTGAGGTAGATTGTTTGGAATAAATTTTTCGGTTTCGCTCGTACTGCCTCCCATTCGTTCAGAGTAGCTGTTAAGTTGTTCCTTGTCAATTTTTCCAACGTTAAAATATTTCGACTGTGGATGCGCAAAGTAGTAGCCCGTTACCGATGCTGCTGGGATGAGCATCATACTTTCGGTTAGCTTAAGGTCGGCATTCTCATCGGCTTTTAGGGCTGCGAATATTGCTGCTTTTTGCCTATGGTCTGGGCACGCTGGGTAGCCTGGCGCGGGGCGTATGCCCTGGTATTTTACCTTAAATAGCTCGTCGAGAGTTAGTTTTTCATCTGGTGCGTATCCCCAAATTTCGAACCGTACTTTTTCGTGCAGAACCTCGGCAAATGCCTCGGCTAGTCTATCGGCGAGTAGTTTTACCATTAAAGCATTATAATCGTCGTTTTTGCTGGCATACTCGTTGGCCAATTCAGTGGCTCCAAGGCCTGCTGTAACGGCAAAAAGACCAATCCAATCGGGTAAACCCGAGTTAATAGGTGCTATGAAATCGGAAAGGCAGAGGTTGGGTTCTCCATCGGGTTTATTCTCTTGGTTTCGTAGCTGTGGTAGGCGGCAAACAATGTTATTTTGTTTTTCGGTATTAAAAACAACAATATCATCGGTTTGTGAGGCTGCTGGTAAAATGGCTATTACCCCATTGGCCGTGAGGCTTTGGTTGCTAATAATGGTGTCGAGTAGTGCATTGGCATCGTTATAAAGCTTGGTTGCCTCGGTACCTTTAGTCGCATCGGTAAGTATTTGCGGATATTTGCCTCGAATTTCCCACGAATGGAAAAAGTAAGTCCAATCAATATACTCTCTGAGCTCGTTAAGCGGGTAGTTTCTAAAGGATTGAATTCCTAAATTGTTTGGTTTTATTGGTTTGTAATCCTCTTTGCTAAATACTAAGCTGTTCTTTCGGGCTTTATCTAAACTTACTAACGAGTGCGACTTTCCAGCGTGGTTGGCCAAGGCTTTTTCGAAGTCGGTATTTACCTGCCTAAGAAAAGCACCCTTTCGCTCTTTCGATATTAGCTGAACGGCCACCTCGCTAGCCTGCGAGGCATCCTTTATGTGAACTACGCCACCGCTATAGTGCGGATTTATTTTAAGTGCCGTGTGTAACCTCGATGTTGTTGCCCCTCCAATTAGAAGCGGTATTTTTAGCCCTTTTCTTTCTAACTCGGCGGCTAGGTTGGTCATTTCGTCTAAAGAGGGGGTAATTAGTCCGCTAAGGCCAATAATGTCAACATTTTGTGCAATGGCCTCCTCCACAATTCGTTCATTGGGTACCATTACTCCTAAATCGATAATTTCGAATCCATTGCAAGCCAAAACCACGCTAACAATGTTTTTACCAATATCGTGTACATCGCCTTTAACGGTTGCCATTAGCACCTTTCCACGCGAAGCCGATTGTTTTTCTTGCTCCATATGGGGCTGTAAAATGGCAACAGACTGTTTCATTACCCGCGCGCTTTTCACCACTTGGGGTAAAAACATACGACCCGAGCCAAACAGCTCGCCAACCTGTTTCATCCCATTCATCAGTGGTTCCTCAATCACTTGTAAAGCCGAGCCGTAAACTTTAAGCGCTTCGCAAACATCAACGTCAATATATTCGGTTATTCCTTTAACAAAAGCGTGCTCAAGCCTTTTATCTATGGGCCAGCTACGCCACTCTTGTATTTTGCTCTCATCAGTTTTTTCGTCCTTCACGCTTTGGGCGTAAAGGAGTAATCTTTCCGTAGCATCCTTTCGGCGATTAAGTACAAGGTCTTCGGTAAGTTCAAGCAGCACAGGGTCAATTTCGGTGTAAACCTGTAGCTGTGATGGGTTTACAATGGCCATATCCATACCCGCATTAATTGCGTGGTAAAGAAATACGGAGTGAATGGCTTCGCGAACCGTGTTATTGCCTCTAAAAGCAAACGATAGGTTGCTAATTCCACCACTAATTTTGGCGTGGGGTAAGTTCTGTTTTATCCAATGGGTTGACTCAATAAAACTAACGGCATAGTTGGCGTGCTCTGTCATCCCTGTGCCAATGGCCAGTATGTTGGGGTCGATAATTATATCGCACGGATTTACTCCAACCTTATTAACAAGTATACTATAACTTTTTTGGGCTATCTCAGCTCTTCTGGCAGTGGTATCGGCTTGTCCTTTCTCATCAAACAGCATAACTACCATTGCTGCTCCGTAACTTTTTATGATGTTTGCCTGCTCAATAAATTTTTCTTCGCCTTCTTTTAAACTTATTGAATTTACAATACTCTTGCCCTGAACGCATTTTAGCCCTTCTTCAATTATATTGAAGCGCGACGAGTCAATCATAAACGGTACTCGGCATATATTAGGTTCCGATGCGAGGTAATTTAGGAAGGTTACCATTGCTTGTTCGCCCTCAATAATGGCATCGTCCATACATATATCAATAACCTGTGCGCCACCCTCAACCTGCTCATTAGCTACTGCAATGGCTTCTTCAAATTTATTCTCGGCAATAAGTCGGGCAAACTTTTTTGAGCCTGCCACGTTGGTGCGCTCGCCAATGTTTACAAAGTTGGTTTCGGGGCGAATTTCTAGCAGCTCTAGTCCGCTTAGCCTGGTGTACCTAGGTAATTGTGGGGCAGTGCGTGGCGAGTATTTTTGTGTAACCTTTGCAATGTGCCGAATATGCTCGGGCGAGGTTCCGCAGCAGCCGCCAACAATGTTAAGCAAACCCCTTTCTAGCATCTTTTCAACCAGTAGCGCCATTTCTTGAGCCGACTCATCGTACTCGCCCAGCTCGTTGGGCAGCCCAGCATTTGGGTGAGCGCTAACTAAAAATTCTGTGTTGGCCGATAGCTCATTAATATAGGGAATTAGCTGCTCGGCGCCCATAGCGCAGTTCAGTCCGATAGAAAATAGCGGGTAGTGACTAACCGACTCGATAAATGCCCTAAGGGTTTGACCAGATAGCGTTCGACCACTTGCATCGGTTAGTGTACCCGAAACCATTACCGGAATGTCTATGTTCTTTTCGTTTAGCACTTTGCCAATGGCAAAGAGAGCCGCCTTGGCGTTAAGCGTATCGAAAATAGTCTCAATAAGCAGCGTGTCCACTCCTCCTTCAATCAATCCACGAACCTGCTCCTCGTAAGCATTTGCAAGCATATCGAAGGTTACGGCACGGTAGGCTGGGTTGTTCACATCGGGCGACATTGACGCTGTGCGGTTTGTGGGGCCAATTGAGCCTGCAACAAATCGGGGCTTTAGCGGGTTGGTTTGGGTAGCCTCATCGGCTACTCTTCGTGCAACAATTGCTGCTTGCCGGTTTATTTCTCTTGCAAGATGCTCTGTACCATAATCACTTTGCGATATTGATGTTGCGTTAAAAGTGTTAGTTTCAATAATATCTGCTCCAGCATCGAGGTACGCGCGGTGAATTTGTTCAATTACATCGGGGCGGGTAAGCGATAGGATATCGTTGTTCCCTTTCAGATTTTTGGGATGCTTTGAAAATAGCTTTCCCCTAAAATCATCCTCAGTAAGTTTGAAGTTTTGTAGCTGCGTACCCATAGCCCCATCGAGTATTAAAATTCGATGGGAGGCGTGTGTTCTTATGTCGTTTACTTTCATTGCAATAACCTGTTTATTAGTAGGGTAGGGGGTTAATTTAATTCTTTTAATAGATAAAGAATAGTTTGAATTCCCTACACTTCTCTATGCTTTCCCTTTATCGGGTAAATCTAAAAATGCTAAAAATACGTCTAATTTACCAATTAGTTTCTGAATTTTTTTAAGATTTTTAAGACTTATTGTTCCTGTAACGTAGTTGTATCCGCAACTTGTATACTTCTCGTCAATAGTTTCAAAGTCGAAATGTTCAAAGTCAATCACATTTTTGTACCTAAGGTAAATTTTTATTAGTACCTCATTCGTAAATTTTGGGGTATTGAAATATTTTCGCTTCTTATACTCGTACTTGTAGCCGTGCACGCGTGCTGTAATATCCGATAACACTGAACTTCCTGTTGGAAATCCACCTGCCCCCTTACCAAACATAAACTGCTTTTCGTAGAACTCTCCCTCTATAATTACTCCATTATATTCGTCTTCAACGTTATATATATAGTCTTCGGCAGCAACAAGTTTAGGCATTACCAGTAGGCTAAAAAAGCTATCGTTTATTTTAGTAGCCTGCGCAATTAACTTTATTTTCAGGCCCTTTTCTTTGGCAAATCGAATATCGAAGGGGTTAAGTTTGTGTATACCTACAGCGAATACATCTTCGGGGTTTACAATAGTACCAAAGCCGTGAGTAGCTAGAATAACTAACTTGTTTAGTGAGTCCTGACCACTAACATCTAGCGTTGGGTCGGCCTCGGCAAAACCCAGTTCCTGAGCCTTCTTCAGAGCCAGCTCGTACGTGCTGTTCTCATTAAAAATTTTAGAGAGGATGTAGTTTGAAGAACCATTAAGTATACCGGTTATGGATAAAAGCAGGTCGTTATCATAATACTCCTCTAGGTTTCTTATTACGGGAATACTGCCACACGCCGAGGCATCGTATAGTAGGGCAACTCCATTCTCTTTTTGTATGTTTATAAGTTCCTCTAGGTGTGTTGCCAGCATCTTTTTATTTCCCGAAACTACACTTTTTCCCGAAATTAACGATGCTTTCACAATTTTGTATGCTTCATCGGCATCGCTAATAAGTTCAACCACAAGGTTTATTTCCGGGTCGTTTAGAATGATATTATAATCGGTGCAAAAAAGGTTCTTTGCAATAGAACGCTCTTTTTGTGGCTCTTTAATGCAAATCGATTTAATTACGGCTTTAGTAGTTGGGCTTTTCTCTAGCACTCTATATAAGCCTTCGCCAACAACGCCAAATCCAAAAAGTCCTATAACTTGTTTATTATCTAGTGTTTTCATTTTTTTACTGTTTTTTTAAAAATTTCGAAATAATTGCAGCTAATTTTTTACTCTCAATAAGAAAACCATCGTGGCCAAAATCCGACTCTATCTGCTTGTAAACCGCATTTGGAATGTACTTGGACAGCAACTGTTGCTCTACCGGAGGAAAAAGCATATCGGTTGATATTGCAACGCATAGCGTTTTGGTTTTCACTACATTTAACGCTTCTTTTAAGCTACCCCGTTTACGTGCCACGTTGTGCGTATCCTGACTGCGGGTTATGGCGTGGTAGCAATGCGCATTAAATCTGTCTACTAACTTCTTTCCTTGGTATCGTTGGTAACTTGCAGCTTTGAAACTGTTTACCTGTTCGTTATCCTCTTCCGATTGGGTAATATTATACGCATCGTACCCTCGGTAGCTGAGTAACCCAACGCTACGAGCTGCGGCTAGTCCTGCCTTTCCGCCATCGGGGCTGCCGTTAAAGAATGTTGAGTCGGCGTCAATACACATTCGCTTGGTTTCGTTTATGGCTGCTGCCCAAGGTGTTTGCATATAGCTTGTGGCAACTAGCATCATATTTTCAAACCTTTCGGGGTACATAATAGCCCACTCTACACTCTGGAAACCACCAATGGAACCGCCAGCAACAAGATGAATTTTTTCAATTTTCAAATGTTGCCTTAACACCTCGTGAGCATTTGCCCAATCGCGTACGGTTACTAGCGGAAAATCATTGAGCCATTGCTTACCCGATGCAGGGTTAGTGCTCAGTGCGCCTGTGGTGCCGTAACAGCTGCCCAGAATGTTTGCACATATAAGGGTGTATTTTTCTGGGTCGAAGAGTTTTCCTTTGCCCACTAGCCCAGGCCACCAGTCCTCTGCATCGGAATTAGCGGTAAGGGCGTGGCAAATCCACACAACAGGCTTCGACCTGTTAATGGAATTCTCCGAAATGTGGTAGCAAATCTCTATATCATTTAGTATTTGCCCCGATTCCAACTTAAATTCACCACTATGTGTATAGGTTTTCTTAATCATTGTAAAAGTGTATATGATGTGTGCTGTTGACTACACTGTTTTTAAAGCCTGTTCAAAATCGCAAATAATATCATCAATGTGCTCAATGCCAACAGATATTCTTAATAGGCTGGGTGTTACTCCAGCTGCTGCCTGCTCTTGAGCGTTTAGCTGCTGGTGGGTTGTAGTTGCTGGCTGAATAATGAGCGTGCGTGTATCGCCCATATTGGCCACATGGTTTACAAGTTTCAGGTTATCAACTACTTTTGAGGTTGCACTCAGGTCGCCATCAACTTCAAATGTGAGTATACTGCCAAAGCCATTGGCTAGGTATTTTTTTGCTAGTGCAAGTGATGGGTGTTCGGGTAAACCAAGGTAGTTTACACTCTTTACTTTACTATGGTTTTTTAACCATGTTGCTAGTTTTAGGGCATTATCGCATTGTCTATCTACACGTAGCGATAATGTTTCAAGGCCTTGAAGCATTAGAAATGAGTTAAATGGACTAATACAAGGTCCAAGGTCTCTCAGCCCTTCGCAACGAGCCCGGGCAATGAAGGCCGCATTGCCAAAGGTTTCGGTATATTTTAGCCCATGATAGCCTTCAGAAGGTTCTGATAGTAATGGGAATTTGCCATTAGCCCAATTGAAGTTACCCGAATCGGTAATTACACCGCCCAAGGCAGTTCCGTGCCCATTTATCCATTTTGTAGCCGATTGCACCACTATGTGTGCTCCATAGTCGATGGGGCGACACAAATAGCCTGCCGCAGCAAATGTATTATCAACAATTAGGGGTATTTGATACTTGTCGGCTAGTTTTCGCAACGATTTAAAATCGGGTATAGAAAAGCCTGGGTTGCCAATGGTTTCAACAAAAAGGGCTTTGGTTGTTTTGTCAATTTGCGACTCCAAATCGTCGGCTTTTTCACTCTTGGCAAAGCGTGTGGTTATACCCAAGTTTTTAAGGTAAACCTTTAGCTGGTTAAAAGTTCCGCCGTATAGATATGGCGAAGCTACAATCGAATCGCCTTGCGATAGAATTGTGGTAAAGGCAATTACTTGTGCTGCATGACCAGATGCCACGACTAGCGAAGCTAGTCCGTTTTCAAGCGCCGTAATACGTTTCTCTAGCACTTCGGTAGTTGGGTTGGTTAGGCGACTGTAGATATTCCCAGGCTCTTCAAGCGAGAATAGCCGTTGGGCGTGGGCACTACTCTTAAATTGATAGGCAGTGGTAAGGTATAGCGGCACTGCTTGCGATAGGGTAGTGGGGTCTGGTTCGAATCCTGCATGTATCTGTAGGGTTTCAAAATGATTGAATATTTTTGTACTCATTATTTTATTTGTGAAAGGGTTTGTGAAAAGTGGTACTGTAGCAAAACTAAATAGCACGCCTGTTGCGGTCCCTTGGACGGCATTAGGTGAAACCCATTGATGTAAGGGGTTAAAAAATTACCAGCTGAGCTGGCTGCGCATGGAGCATGAGGACCCTTTCTGAGTACTGCAGAGGAAAGCGAGGCGATGCTGAATGAGTGCAAGCACCAATCCAAAATTGGATAGCCTGTAAAGTGTAGTTAAAATGTTTTGAGTGTTCTTCATCTTGGTTTAAAATTTATAATTCCCTTTTGGGCAGGTTTTAGCACCTTTCTGCCACTTTGGCTGAGGTTGCTAGAGCATCGTTGAGCCTGTTCTCTCTGCTCTTCTTTATAAACAAACCTTTTTCAAGGAATGTATGGTTAAATATCAGTACAAATATATACCATTTTTTAGAAAACAAAAATTTTTATCGAATAGCTTAACATTTTTAGTTTGTTAGCCCGATTACTTATAGTTTTGTGGGAACAAACTTTTAGTATGGCCAGAGTAAAAATTTCCGAACGAAAAATTATTATTTATACCGCAGCGCTTGTCCTTTTTTCGGGCTTAGTTCGGTTGTTTGCCTATTCAACCGGGTCTGTGTTTTTTTACTTGGCTTTTGCCCCATACCTTATATATAGGGTTGTGTCATCAATAAAAAACCGGGGTAAGGGCGAGGGGAGTATTAACGTATACAGAAGTATTGTAATGGTGCTAATGATTATTACCATCGTACTTAATGTTGCCAGCTGGCAGGAGGCTGATTTCTTTCTAATCTTTTTGCTAATGCTTGATTTTCTAATAGTTATTAATAGCAAGCAGTAGGCTATATTCTTATTCCAATAAAACTTACGTCGTCCAGCTGGGGTGTGTCCCCTTTCCATTTCATAAAGGTAGACTCAACTATCTGCTTCTGGTCATCAATGGGTAGTGAGCAAATGCTTACAAGCAAACGGTAAAGAGGTTGCGATTTAAACTTTCTACCATCGGGCCCTCCAAATTGATCAGTGTATCCATCGCTATATAAGTATATTACATCATCTTTTGCAAGCATAATGCTGTGATTAGCAAATGTTTTGTTTTCAGAAAACGACCCAATGGCCTGCTTGGTTGGTTTTACGCTATATAGTGTATGCGTTTTTCCCTTCGTTAGTATTACGCTTGAGGGGCTTGGCTGCATATTGCTCCTGCAAATAAGTAACGGTAGGTTTGCCCCAGAATACTTTAGTTCCATACTTTTTTGGTTATAGCTGCATAGTGCTATGTCCATGCCATCAAAAACGTCGGAACTACTTCTTTGCCTTAAACTATCCTCAAACAGTAAGTTTACATGGTGTAGTACTTCGCCAGGGCTGGTTATGTTCAACTCGTTAACTATTCTATTTAAACCATACGTGCCAATAATGCTCATAAGTGCACCTGGTACGCCGTGCCCTGTACAATCGGCAAGGGCAAAGAGTACTCTGTTGTTTTTTTCCTGAATCCAGTAAAAATCGCCACTTACAATGTCTTTAGGATACAATATAATGAACGAATCGGGAACAACGCTCTTGATATGAAGCGAGTTACGTAGTATTGCCTTTTGAATTCGCTGGGCGTAGTTAAGGCTCTCGGTAAAGTTTTTGGCTATCTTATCCGATACGGATCTTTGCCTTTCAGCCTCGTTTTTCTGAACAGTTAAAAGCTCATTGATCCTCTTTCGGCAAGTTAACCCTCGCAGTGTAATTACTATTATAATTATAAAAATACCGGCAACTATAGCTAGCAATATTAGGTTTCTATTTTGCTGCCGAAGGTATTTTTTACTTAGGTTAAGTTCTATTTCTTTATCTTTTAAAAGTTTAATAAGAACTTGATTGTCATTTTGCTCTTCTACCCCGTTTGTTTTTTTTAGGTTTAGCACATTAGATGCTGCGTGGTTGTTTGCAGAGTCGAGCTCATTTACCTGCTCTTGCTGAACAGAATTCAACGGGTAGTTTTCGGCTTTAGAGTTTAAACAGGTTAAACTAAAAAAAGGCACAAGTAGATAGATTAGAAGTATGCGTGGCAATTTAGTATTGTATTTGTTAGCAAATTTGCAGTTGATGTGGCTATGTGCAAAAATATTAAAAATACTAACATAGAGCATACTTTATGGTACAATATGGTATTTGATATAAGTATTGTTGATAACTTTCTGGAGTCTTTTCGAAAAGTTGAACATTTTTAGTTGGTATATAGTACGAAATACATTAATTTTGCCGAAACTTCATAGAGTATGATTTTTCTAATACTAAGCATCCTTTCATCAACTATAATTTACGTAGTTTTTAAGTTAGTTGAAAAACATAGGGTTGTTAACTTCAGCGCAATCATTGTTAATTACATCGTAGCCTGCTTCGCAGGTTTTTTTTTGAGCGATAGTAATCCATTTACCCTCCAAATATTTTCCGAAAAATGGCTACCCGTTGCCCTGTTGGTGGGTACTATGTTTATAGTAACATTTTACGTAATAGCTAAAAGCACTCAAAAAGTAGGCGTTGCTGTTACAACCGTGGCAGTTAAAATGTCGGTGGTTTTTCCCATCGCTTTCTCCATTTGGTACGATGCGAACGATTCGCTTACCATATATAAAATGGTTGGTATTATTCTTGCCCTTTTGGCTGTTTACCTAACTGTTTATCAAAAGAATAAAAAAACTTTCGATCTTAAGGTAATAATGCTGCCCTTGTTCCTTTTCGTGGGAATGGGTATTGTGGACTCGTTCGTAAAGTTTGCACAATCAGAGTATATTTCCGACAACTTAGCATCAACCTTTTCAGCAATTGTGTTTGCTAGCTCCTTGCTGGTTGGGCTTTTGGTGCTTCCCTTTAATAAGCCCGCAGCAAAAAGTCTTACAAAACTTAAAACATGGGTTCTAGGTGCGTTATTGGGTTTGGCAAATTTTGGATCAATGTATTTTCTAATACTTGCGCTTAATCATATTAATATAAATACGGGAGTGCAGGCAATGGGATCGGTGGTGTTTGGTATAAACAACATTGGCATTGTGGCCCTAAGTGTTCTAGTTGGGCTAGTGTTTTACCGCGAACGTCCTTCAACAGTAAACTGGATTGGTATTGCCTTAACTGGCGCATCTATTATAGTTTTAGCATTAAGCTAATGTAATGGGAGAAATTAAAGACACATATTGCACAATAGCCGATAAAGCTCAAGGCCTTTACAAAGAAAAGGGCAGCAAGTTTATGGCTTATGCATTTCCTGTTAGTGCCGAAGATGAGGTAAAGCCTATCTTGCTTGACCTGCGCAAGGATTACCACGATGCACGTCACCATTGCTATGCGTATGTAATTGGCTACGATGGTGAAAGTTGGCGTGTTAACGATGATGGAGAACCCTCGAGTACTGCTGGCAAACCTATTCACGGACAAATTATTAGCCGTAACCTAACTAACACCTTGGTGGTGGTTGTTCGGTATTTTGGAGGAACTAAACTCGGCGTATCAGGCCTTTTAAATGCCTATAAAGCAGCCGCTTCCGATGCTCTAGATGCTGCTCAAATTGTTGAGCGAACAATTAACGAAATATACAAGGTGTCGTTTGCATACCCTGCAACCAACGATATAATGCGATTGATAAAGGAGGAGGATTTACAGGTAATGAGCCAAGAGTTTAACGTGAGCTGCTCGGCAACTGTTGGTGTAAGGCTTTCGAAGACAGACTTATTTCTCGATAGAGTAGATAAGATTGACTCGGCAGTTGCTGAGCACATTAAAACCGAATAATATTTGCCTCATTTTGTTAATGAGGCTTTTTTTTAACTATTTCACTAACCTAAACTTGATTATGATGAAAAACAAGAGCTTAGTTGCAATCGACGATCTAAGCAATGACGAGATCATTAAGATTCTCGATTTGGCTGAGGAGTTTGAGAAGAATCCTATTCAGAACATTTTAAGCAAAACGGTAGTTGCTTCGCTCTTTTTTGAGCCATCAACACGCACAAGATTAAGTTTTGAAAGTGCTGTAAACCGTTTAGGAGGTCGTGTGATTGGCTTTTCCGAGGCAGCCAATACCTCTTTGGCCAAGGGCGAGAGCCTTAAGGATACAATCCTTACCGTAGCCAACTACTCCGACCTTATTATCATGCGCCATCCTATTGAGGGCAGTGCAAGGTATGCAAGTGAGGTATCGCCTGTGCCAATTATTAATGCTGGCGATGGTGCAAACCAGCACCCAACGCAAACTTTGCTCGATTTATACTCGATTCGCAAAACGCAGGGTACTTTAGAAAATCTGAACATTTTTTTGGTTGGCGACCTAAAGTATGGCCGTACCGTTCACTCATTGCTTATGGCTATGAGCCAGTTCGGAGCATCGTTTACTTTTGTTTCTCCCAAAGAATTGCAAATGCCTAAGGAGTACAAAATGTTTCTTGATAATATGGGCCTTAAGTACAATGAGCAAACCGAATTAAACGAAAACTTAGATAAGGCCGACATTATTTATATGACTAGGGTGCAGCGTGAGCGCTTCTCTGACCCATTGGAGTATGAAAAGGTGAAGAATGTATATGTGCTTAGAAACCATATGCTCGAAAACACGCGTCCAAATATGCGCATTTTGCATCCACTACCTAGGGTAAACGAAATTCATACCGATATCGACCCTAATCCTAAAGCATACTACTTCCCTCAGGCACTAAACGGAGTATATGCTCGTATGGCAATAATGGCATCAATCCTTGGTTTAAAATCAGTTTAAAATTACATAATGATAAGATATTCATGGGAACAAGCTTAAAATGAATACCCCTTGGATGTTTCATATGTACATTTAAAAACAAAAAAATAATAAACAGATGAAAGAGATAAAATTAAGCGTTAGTGCTATTGAGAATGGAACGGTAATAGATCATATTCCTGCCCAAAATCTCTTCAAGGTAATTTCAATACTAGGCCTTGATCGTTTCGATAACCTTATAACCTTTGGTACCAATATGGAAAGCAAAAGGCTTGGTAAGAAGGCAATTATAAAAATTGCCGACAAGTTTTTTGAAAGAGAAGAAATTAATAGGATCGCGGTTGTTGCACCACATGCAAAGTTAAATGTTATTAGAGATTACAAAGTGGTGGAAAAACAGTTAGTCGAAGTACCCGATAAAATTGAAGGTATTGTGAAATGCGTTAACCCTAAGTGTATAACGAATTTTGAAAATATTAAAACCAAGTTCAGTGTTATTAACAAGCAAAATGTTGCATTAAAATGCCACTATTGCGAAAAAATAACCGATCAGGAGCATATGGTGTATCTATAGCGAATGAAAAAAGGCTGTAAATAAAGTTCATAAGATAATGACTTTATATACAGCCTTTTTATTGTTACCTTAACCTATCTAAACTTTTCACCAAAGCCTCGTCCCGTGCAATGGCCCTTAGCGCTAAGAATATAAGTATGGCCGCTACCAAGGGGAAAATGAACACTATGTTATATGAGGCTATACCACCAAGTGCTTGCTTTGCTAACTGCACGTAATAAAACATAAGGCCTTCAAGCCCAAGGAGTAAAACTATATTCCCAACGCATAGCCTTATTTGCAACATTCTTTTTTTGTATAAAAATATGGTGATAGCACAAATTGCTAAGCATAGTGCAATAAGAATTGACATGGGAGCCGAGTTAAAACTATCCGGAAGGCTCTCGATACCGGTTAGCCCTTTAAACCCCAACTCAAATAAAGCCCCATCAACTTTTCTTGCTACATGCGCAACAGGCATGAACAGCATAAAACTAAGTAGAATTGTGGCGATGAGTAGAAAAACAGATTGAATACGCTGAATCATTTAGTGAAGTTTTATATTGTTACTCTAGTTTCCACCAAGAATTAGGGGAAGTCCATCTTTACCGCTACCAATAACTATAATTTTTGAGTTAGGAGATTTTGCCAACTCAGTTGTGGCCTCAATACCTCTCATTTTTAGCAGGCTGGAGGTTAGACTATTGTTGATAATTCGGTTTGCTACAGACTCTCCTTCGGCTGCAATTTTTCGACGTTCTGCTTCACTTTTTTCTCTTTCTAATTTAAACTGATAGGCCAAAAACTCTTGCTCTTGGGTAAGCTTGCTCTCAATGGCTTGCTGAATTTGAGTTGGAAGATTTATACTGCGAATTAGCAGGGCGCGCATATCAATAAAATTTTCACTTAAAGATTTGTTGGTCTCATTAACAATAGCCTGTTCAACCTCACTTCTTTTAGTTGAATATATCTCTTCGGCGGTGTATCTACCAGCAACCTGCCTAACCGATGAGCGTACTTCGGGAATAACAAGCTGATTTATATATAACTTGCCGAAAATTTCATGCAACGAACCAATTTCATGATAAATTGGGTTAAACCTAACAGAGGTTTCAATAATAACCTTTAGCCCACTCTTATCAAGAACATCCATAGTCTCCTCTGCTTTTTGTTCCTTAACATTGTAAACATGTAAGTCGTTCCATGGAGCAACTATATGAAAGCCCGGTTGTTGTATGTTTTTTTTGTCTAAACCGCTTGAGAAAGGACGGAATATTACACCTCTTTCGCCAGGTTGAATAATGTAAAAAACTCTACTACTAAAAAGTAGTAAAAGTATTACTGCAGTTACCCCAATTATGATAATTAGCTGTTTGTTTTTCATTGTATTTTCTTTTTTTGTTTAGAAATTAACTATATGTGCTTATATCAACAAAGGTATGCATAATTGGTTAACATTAGGTAACCTACTACGTTAAAAGGTTTGAAAATATAGGAGCGTGTTGGGCTATGCCTAATGGTTTAAAAAAGATTGTAAATTACTTTTTGTAATCGAAATATAGCTACATTAGCGGTTTTAATACTTTGGTACTATGAGAATAATTGAACCTTCTGAGTTGATAATCAATTCCAATGGGAGCATTTTTCACTTGCACCTTCGTCCACAGGATATTGCAGATACTATTATCCTGGTTGGCGACCCAGGTCGGGTAGACACGGTTGCATCATTTTTTAGTCACATCGAGATATCGGTGTCAAATCGTGAGTTTAAAACCGTTACGGGCATTTTTAATGGCAAGCGTATCAGCGTGGTTTCTACTGGTATAGGTACCGATAATATTGATATAGTGATAAATGAGCTCGATGCCCTTTTTAACATCGACCTAAAATTGCGACAAGAAAAACCTGATAAGAAGCAGCTTACCATTGTAAGGCTCGGCACCTCTGGCGCATTACAGCCCGATATACCTGTTGACTCGTTTGTTTTAACCGGTACTGCCATTGGTTTTGATGGGGTACTTGGATTTTACGAGGGGCGCAATCAGGTTAGTGACCTTGCCATGGAGAGTGCCTTTACCAAGCATACGAACTGGAGCGCATTATGCTCAAGACCTTACTTTGTACACTCAAATAAGGAGTTACTTGATCTTTTCAAGGATATAGCCATCGAAGGTATAACTATTTCGGCCCCTGGGTTTTACGGACCTCAAGGGCGCGTTCTCCGACTACCTTTAGCCGATAGTAACCTTAACCATAGCATTGAATCGTTCAATTTTAACGGACGAAAAATTACAAACTTTGAGATGGAGAGCTCTGCAATTAACGGGCTGTCGTTACTATTAGGGCATAAATCGGTTACTATTTGTGCAATTATAGCCAATCGTGTAACCAAAACAGCGTCAGCCGATTACAAGCCTCACATTAAGCATTTAATTGAGCAAGCTTTACTCCGACTAACTAGCTAATTATTTTCACCTATGAAGCCTTCTGAATTTGCTGCGCTTGTAGCCTTGCTCGAAGATCCCGATGCCGAGGTTTACAATACTATTTCCAATAGGCTTGTTAACGAGGGAATACCGTTGGTACCGCTTCTTGAGAATGCCTGGGAGAAAGCAGAAGACAAACTTTTGCAGGGAAGGGTAGAGGATATTTTACATCAAATTCAGTTTAAGAACGTTTTAAATGGTTTAACCACATGGGTAGAAAAAGGCTGTACCGATTTGCTTGAGGGAATAGTGAATGTTGCACAGTACCAATACCCCGATACAGATTATAATTTAATTGATAGTTTTATTGGAAAGGTTAAGCAAAAAGTATGGCTCGAACTAAACGAAACCCTGTCGGCACTTGAGAAAATAAAGGTACTTAACCATGTGTTTTATGATAGTTTTGGATTTCGTGGTAATGTGGATAATTTTTTCTCGCCTAATAATCATTTTATTAATCAAATTATTGAAATTAAAAAGGGTGGCCCAGTACTTATGTCATTGCTATATTCACTTGTAGCACAGCGCTTAGGTATGCCTGTTTTCCCCGTTAGCTTACCTCGAAATTTTCTAGTTGCTTACCAAAACAGGTATCATTCTGCAGCCAATAGTAAGTCCAATGAGCAGTTTATCCTATTTTATATAAACCCGTTTAACCAGGGTGCGGTATTGGGGCATAAGGATATAGAGCAGTTCCTCACACAAAATAGTATCGACTCAAAAGAAGAGTACTTTTTGCCATGCGATAATCGCACAGCCATTTTACAACTTTTGGGTAGCCTGCTTATAGCATACCAAAAGGTAGGGCAAAGCGAAAAGATTGATGATATAAAGGCCTTTTTAGATGTCCTAATAAAACAACACTAGGTATTTTGCCTTTATTTTGACACCTAAATTGCTGCTATTTAAACTTACGCATCAGTATTTTCCTCTATTTTACTAAATTTATTTTAGGCGCATTGGTTTGTTTTACATAATTTATTTGCCCCTATAAACCATACTATTGCTGTATTTCTAAAGGTTTTTCTTCTGAAGTGATGGAGAGAGGAGTGATTCAATAATGCAAAAAGTGCTGCCACTGTAAAAATTAGATTGAAAATATTTGTAAAAATTTGTAAAAGAAGTACCTTTGCCAGCTAATTATAAAGTTTTAACCAAATCAATTAAATTATGTTAAATCAGTATGAAACCGTTTTCATTACAACTCCCGTTTTGTCTGAGGCCCAGATGAAGGAAGCGGTTGAAAAGTTCAAAGGTATAATCACCGACAACGGAGGTGAGATTGTACACGAAGAGAACTGGGGACTTAAGAAATTGGCCTACCCCATCCAAAAAAAATCCACTGGATTTTACTACCTCATTGAGTTTAAAGCTCCGGGTAACCTTATCGACAAGTTGGAAACACAGTATCGCCGCGATGAGCGCGTGCTTCGGTTTTTAACTTTCCGTATGGAAAAGCATGCCGTTGAGTATGCTCAAAAGAAAAGAACTAAGTTAGAACAACAAAAGAAGGAGGAGTAACCAATGGGACAGAATCAAAGCGAAATTAGGTATCTAACACCACCAACAGTAGATATCAAGAAGAAAAAGTACTGCCGTTTTAAGAAAAACAAGATTAAGTACATTGACTATAAAGATCCAGAATTTTTAAAGAAGTTTTTAAATGAGCAAGGTAGAATTTTACCTCGTCGACTTACTGGAACTTCGTTAAAATATCAGCGTAAAGTTGCCACCGCAGTTAAGAGGGCACGCCATTTGGCTATTCTGCCATTTGTAACCGATTTGATGAAATAAACTCAGAAGAGCAAAGCGATGGAAATAATACTAAAACAAGACATAGACAGGTTAGGGCTAAAGGACGATTTGGTAACCGTTAAGGATGGTTACGGTCGTAATTTCCTTATTCCTCAAGGAATGGCAACAGCAGCAACTGTTTCAGCAAAAAAAGTTCTTGCCGAAAATATTAAGCAAAGAGCTCATAAGGAAGAAAAAATAAGGACTGAAGCAGAAGCGATAGCCCAAAGACTTGAAGGAACCAAACTTACTATTGGAGCCAAAACTAGTACAACTGGTAAGATATTTGGATCAGTTAACACCATTCAAATTGCCGAATCTCTAAAGGAGAAAGGCTTTGATATTGATAGGAAAAACATCATTATTAAAGAAGATCAAGTTAAAGAGGTAGGTTCTTACGTTGCTGAAATTAAACTTCATAGAGAAGTGAAAGTTAGCATTGACTTTGAAGTTGTTGCAGAATAAATATTCTTGTAACTTAATGTATATTAATAAAAAAGCCTCGAATTATTCGAGGCTTTTTTATTAATAACAGGTAGGTCGTTTTACCTTACGGCAATGGCTTCAATTTCAACCAAAACGCCTAGTGGTAATTTTACAACACCGTATGCTGCGCGTGCTGGCATTTGTTCGGTAAAGTACTTAGCGTACACCTCGTTCATGGGTACAAAGTTGTCCATATTGCTTAAAAGACAAGTTGTTTTAACAACATTTGCAAAGCTAAGGCCCGCTTCTTTTAAAATGGCTCCCATATTTTTCAGAACTTGCTCGGTTTGTTCTGCAACTCCTCCATCTACCACTTTTCCGGTTTCGGGATTAATTGGTATTTGACCCGAAATAAAAACCATACCGTTTGCCTCAACTGCTTGGCTGTATGGTCCAACAGCTTTAGGCGCATTTTCTGTGTTAATAATTTTCTTCATAATTAGTGTATTTAAGTAAATAAATAAGAGAATAAATTATTTGTCGTAATGTGTTTGCCTACGTGACAGTTTTAGGTCTCTGAGCGTACCCGATTTTACGTTTATCCTAAAGCTGAAACTTCTTAGGTAACCAATTGGTATAACCGATAAGCTCATCTCCCAACAGTGAAGATCGCGGAAAAAATTGAGAGATGTGGTTGTTAGCTTCTTTCCCTTAAAATCGTACCCCGATCGAAACCCAATTTTCCATTTAGGCGAAAGGCTAAGGTCGCCGCTAAAACCAAGGGTTTGGCTTGTAGTTGGTTTTAACCCATATTTTGAGTACGAAAATGAGTAGTCGAGACTTAGTGACCATGGCACGTCAAAGTCAACATACTCGCCATCTAAGTACTCTGTGCCTATCGATTCTCCGAATCGAGGGTTGTCAATGCCTCCCATATCTCCTCTTGGGTTTGTGCGGTTTACCCCCCTTTCGGGCGAAGTATTGTTTTTGTCTCCAGACCCTTTGTCACCTCCGCGAAGCGAAAAACTAACCCCAGCACGGGCGCTGGTTAGCCTAACGAGTTGTTTGTTTAAGCTATACTGAAACTCTTTTACGTTTGTTCCTTTCTCATCAATTCCGTATGGATCGAATGTGCTCGAAACGTTAATGTTAAATTTCTCAAAAAGGGTAGTTCGGGCTGTAACTGAAACCGGACTCCAGTGTAGCGAGTCAGCAAGCATATTGTATCCTGTATTGACGTTAAAACTCTCTAATAGTTTAATCTTACGAGTGTTCTCAGTCGTGTCTTTTGTGCTCAAAACCTTCATTTCTAAATTATTGGCAATTCCGAGGCTTATCGTCCCGCTTTCGCCTTTCCCAGGGCCACCGAAAAGCGTCCCCTCAAAAATTGAGTACTCTCTAGTTCTTCCTGTCGAATCGATTTGCACATTTTGGTAAAAACCATATGTCTCCTTACTGAAATCGGGTTTATACGATAAACCTACCTGGGGACTTAACACGTGGCGTATTGCTTGTACTTTTGAGTTTGACTTAAAGTTGTACATACCGTAAACCTTCGTGCTTAATGATACCGATGTGTTGTACTCGTAGGCTCTTTTAAAGCCGTTTACCTCTTCAGTCTTAACCTCTTTGTTATCTTCATCCCAATGTTTGCGAATAGTTTTTGTGTACCATTTTTCGCTATAGTTTACCGAGGGGCTAAGCATAACGTAGTTAAAAAGGTTGAATGATGTTGATAATGGTACTCGGTGTTGAGCCCCATTGCGCATCTTATCAAAAGTACTTAATGTTAGTAGTGAGTCAGTTCTCGTGCTCACAGAGTTATCAAAGCTTCCCGAGTACGATAATCCAATTTTTTCGTACCATTTTTGCTCCCCCATTCTATCCTTTCGCTTAAAGGGGTTTATTTGGTTCATATTGAAAGACATCCTAGGTACACCAATGGTAATTGAACTATCGCGGTTATTTTGCGAATGATTCATAGAGGCAGTCATACTAAATGGTGTGCCAGCCCATACCTTGCTATACGAAATGCTCGATGAGATGGAACTACTCAAAAAGTTGTCAACTGATTGAGCGTTTAGCCTGTTGTGGGTGGGCGACCCCAGGTTTAGCCTGGCCTGAAAAGTAGAGTTGGGGTTTGCCTTAGGGTCTTGTGAATGATTCCAGTTTATCCAGTACGACATATCACGCTTGTAGTCGTTAAACCCTTTCTCGCCCGTAATGTTTTCCGATATATCAAACGAAAAGCTGCCCGAGAATTTGTATCGCTTTCTATAGGAAGTAACAATCTTGCTTGCCCACGACCCCATAGAAAAAATGTCTCCAGTAAGTTTTAAGTCGAAATATTCGCTTAGTCCCAAGTAAACGCCTCCACCCCTAAGAAAAAAACCTCTATTAGCCTCCTCGCCATACTCAGGCATTACAATACCCGATGATCGCCCCTGTTTACTAGGAAAAAAACCAAAAGGTAAAGCCAGCGGAAACGGCACGTCTTGTATAACAAGGAAAGCAGGACCAGTTATCAACATATTGTTCGGAATTAGCTTTGCCTTGGTAATTGCAATATAAAAATGGGGATCCTCTGCGTCGCACGTTGTATATTTTCCGCCCATCACGTTTATTGTTTTATCGGGCATTAGCTTGGTATTCTCGCTGTGCAAAAAACCATCCGCTTCTTCGGTAATTACGCCATATATTCGTGCTTTCTTAGTGGTGAAATTATAGCGCATTCGTTCCATCTTGAAAACTTTCTCACCCTCTTTAAAAATCGGTTTCCCTGCAATGTTTCCAGTACTGTCGGGTCTGCCTTCGGCGTATACCACGCCTGTCTCCATATCGTACTCAATGTATGCTGCTTTAAGTTCCATTTTCTGGTATTTTACAACAGCATCACCGTATAAAAAAACCTTTTTGCCATCAACGGAATATAGCAGCGAGTCTTCGGCGTTTTTATAAATTGGGTCATCAATGGGTGAAGCAGATTTTGTGGCGATGGTGTCAATGGCTGTCCTAACCGTGTCAGGAGTTGTCTTGACAGAATCAGGAGCTACCGAGGCAGAATCGGGTTTCTGCCAGTAGTAATCACGAATTATAGCAGCTGTTGGGTCTGAATAAACCGTATTAACTGCTAAAATTGAAATAAATAAAAAAAGTGTAGCCTTGAAATGCAATTTTAGTGCTATTTTTGTAAAGTGATACCTAGAAATTGAGCTCAAAACTACTAAAAAAAGATTCTCTGAGCGTATGAAAATTACAAATAAATATATTTCATTACTAACGGTTACCTTATTGTCATTATTATTTACCTGCATTTTAATAGTGCTTAGTAGTACTAATGGCTATTCGCAAGAGGTGTATAAGCTTAAAAAGGTTGTAATTGATGCGGGCCATGGCGGTAAGGATTCAGGCGCAGTTGGCCGTAAGTCGAAGGAAAAGGATATAGCATTGAGTGTAACTTTAAAGGTTGGCAAGTATATACAGGATAACTTCTCGGATGTAAAGGTTATATATACCCGCGATCGGGATGTTTTTGTTCCGCTAAGCGATCGGAGTCGAATTGCCAACGAAAGCGGTGCCGATCTATTTATTTCAATTCACTGTAATTCAACTGAAAACAGATCTCCATATGGCTCAGAAACTTACGTTATGGGTCTTCATAAAACGCAAGGTAACTTAGATGTTGCAATGCGCGAGAATGCTGTTATTACTTATGAAGAGGATTATTCTACAAAGTATGAGGGGTATAATCCCAATTCTGCCGAATCGTACATCATTTTCAGCTTAATCCAAAACTCGCATCTTGACCAGAGCCTTAATATTGCCAGCTTAATTCAGGACGAGTTTAGGGAACGAACGCTTAGGCGAGACCGAGGTGTTAAGCAGGCAGGTTTTGTTGTTTTGTGGCAAAATTCAATGCCCAGCGTTCTGGTTGAACTGGGTTTTCTGAGCAATCCGAAGGAGGAGGATTACCTGATTACTGACGATGGGCAAACCTATTTGGCTTCGGCAATATTCAGGGCGTTTAGGGAATATAAAACCATGGTTGAATCGCGAAGTTCATATACTGCCGAGTCGCAGTTTACATCCTCGCTAGAGACTAATAACGTTGTTGAAACGTCGAGAGTAACAACCCAATGGGTAAACCCACCAGCAGGTGAGCAGCAAACCGTACAAAATGCGGTGCAGTTTAGGGTGCAAATTACGGTATCAACCAATCCATTGCCTCCAACCAATCCGTTGTTTACCAAAATTAAAGGCGTTGAGCATTACGCAGTTAATGGCTTGTATAAGTATGTTGTGGGCAAAAGTAATAGCTACACCGAGTCGGCAGCATTCTGTGAGGAGGTACGTAAGCAGTTTCCCGACGCCTTTGTGGTGGCTTTTAAAGAGGGCAAACAGATTCCCATTGATGAAGCTCGAAACATTTCGGCAAATTAAATTGGTAGAGGGCAAAGCTTAGCAGGCGCTTACAATAAGAAGCTTAATCCATAAAGTTGACTGCATATAAGTTTTAGCAATTAGTTAGGTTTGATAATAATATGGTTCTTGCTATTTAAATATTCATAATAATTAAATTTTATACTCATGAAAATAACCCGCGAAGTCAAAATAGGCTTTTTTGCAGTTGTTTGCCTTGCAGTGCTATTTTGGGGCTTAAATTTCTTAAAGGGCCGTAATGTTTTTAGCAGAACAAACACATATTATGCTGTTTTTAATAGAGTTGATGGCTTAAAACCTACAAATGATATTATGCTCAGCGGTTTTAAGATAGGATCAGTTAAAAGTATAGCTTTTGACGATGTAAATAAAGCGAAGTTGATCGTTACGCTACTTGTCGAAAAGAAATATCAAATTCCTCTTTGCTCTGAAGCAAAACTCGTTAGTGCTGATATTATGGGAGGCAAAGCCATTCGGCTCGAATTGTCAAACAACGAAACCTATCACGAGAAAGGCGATACCCTTGTTTCATCAATAGAAACTGGGCTACTCGACCAACTCGTTTTTGAGATGACGCCTATTAAGAATAAAGCCGAAAAGCTTATCGTTGAAATGGATAAAGTGCTCGTGAACATTAACGAGGTACTAAACGATAGTAATAAGGATAATATTAACCATAGTTTTGAATCGTTGCGTAACAGTTTGGCCCATTTTAATAGTGTATCCAAAAGTATTGATAGGATGCTTAATGCTGATGACGGCGAAATTAAAGGAACGCTCAGCAACCTAAATGATTTTAGCTTATCTCTAAAAAATAACTCGGCGGGCATTGATACCATTGTTGGTAATTTGGCTGCCCTTAGCGATTCTTTGGTAAATGCAAATATTGCACATATATTATCGCAAAGCGATTCGGCAATTTTTGCCATAAACCAGCTAGTAACAAAAATTAATTCGGGGCAGGGGTCCGTGGGGGCACTATTGCATAACGATACATTGTATTATAACCTTGAGCAGTCAACTAAAAATCTCGAACTTCTTTTGTACGATATGAGAGTTAACCCAAAAAGGTACATAAACTTTTCACTTTTCGATTTTAGCCGCTCTCGTTATATCGAAAGTAAGTAAAAATCCTCCGATATCTGCTGTGTCTTGATAGTCAGGCGATTGATGTCATTGCGTTGCTGCTCAACATCTTTACCGTTTAATGTTGCTTATTGCTATTTAGCTATTACTTGAAGTATCCCTTACAAAGGATTAGTTATCAAAAAATTAGAGTTATAAACAGGCTAAGTGGCTGTAGGTGAGCGCCTTGAATTTTAATCGAATTTATTTTTAAAAAAAATGCCATGATTATAAGGTTGTTAAAAGGATTTTGAGAAACACAACCTTAAATTAGTTTTTTTATCAGTTTTTTTTTCACAATTTTGTTGTCACATCAAATTAACCTAAAAACTCATTTTTTTAATACTGAACTAAAAATGGCTGTTGATTTCCATGAGGCTTGGAGAAATTGTTTGAATATTATAAAGGATAACGTTCCACCGGTTAGTTTTAAAACTTGGTTTGAACCAATTATTCCAATAAAACTCGATAAGAATGTTTTAACTATTCAGGTACCCAGCCCATTTTTTTACGAGTATTTAGAGGAGCAATTTATTGACATCCTCAGAAAGACGCTACGAAAAGAATTAGGGCCAGGGGCAAAACTTGAGTATAATGTGGTAATGGAGAACCACAGTGCGCTATCGAGCAAGCCAGTTACGGTTGTTTTACCTACACAAAATAAAACAGAGCTTCGAAACAAGCCTGTTTCTATGAACACAAGCAATGGCGAGTATAAAATTAAGAATCCGTTTGTTATACCCGGCATTAAAAAACTGCACGTTGACCCGCAGCTAAACCCCGATTATAATTTCACTAATTACGTTGAGGGTGAGTGTAATCGTTTAGCCCGTTCGGCTGGTATGGCAGTAGCAAACGCTCCTGGTAAAACGGCATTTAATCCTTTATTAGTATACGGTAACTCGGGGTTAGGCAAAACACACTTGGTTCAGGCCATTGGCATAAGCGTAAAGGAGACATCTCCCGAGAAAGTGGTGCTATACGTAAGCGCTGTTAAATTTCAAACGCAATATGTAGAGGCAGTTAGAAATAACAACACCAATGATTTTGTTCATTTCTACCAGATGATTGATGTTCTTATAATTGACGATGTTCATGAATTTGCAGGTAAAGAGAAAACACAGGATACGTTCTTCCATATTTTCAATCATTTACACCAGGCGGGGAAACAAATTGTTTTAACCTCCGATAAACCTCCGGTTGAGTTACAAGGTTTGGAGCAACGTTTGTTGTCGCGATTTAAGTGGGGGCTATCTGCCGATCTACAGACACCTGACTTTGAGACAAGAGTAGCCATTTTACGTCAGAAGATTTATAAAGATGGAATTGACCTATCGGACGAGGTGGTAGAGTATATTGCAACAAACATAACAAATAATATTAGGGAGCTAGAGGGGGCACTTATATCGCTCTTGGCGCAGTCAACTCTAAACCGCAAAGAGATAACCATTGAGCTGGCCAGCGAAATGATTGATAAGCTGGTGAAGAACACCAAACGCGAAATATCAATTGATTACATTCAAAAGGTTGTTAGCGAATACTTCGGATTACCCTGCGAGGTGCTTCATGCTAAGACTCGTAAACGTGAGATTGTTCAGGCTCGTCAAATTGCAATGTTTTTCTCCAAAAGTATGACTAAAAGTTCACTGGCAACAATTGGTAGCCTTATTGGCGGCAAAGATCATGCAACCGTTTTGCATGCTTGCAAAACGGTAAACAACCTTATTGACACCGATAAACGTTTTAAGAATCAAATTCAAGATATTGAGCGAAAGTTAAAGTTGTAAGAAGTTGCTAGTCCAGCTAGTCCTCCTAGACTTTATTATGATATATTACCTTCAACAAAAAACACACGCCAAGGTGTGTGTTTTTTGTTTTGTATACTTTAAATAGTTTGAACTAGTTAGGCTTTACTATAAACCAAGGATTCTCAATATCCTCCTTGTTATACATTAGGCGGTTTCCATCGTCGAGAGATTGAACCAAACAGCCTGATTCTTCTGCAATTGCTTGCCCGGCAGCAGTGTCCCATTCGGTTGTAGTACCAAATCGTGGATAAATGTGTGCTTTGCCTTCGGCAACCATACAGATTTTTAAAGACGAGCCCTTGCTCAGAATCTGAACAGAGCCTTTTTCTTGCGATATCTTCTCAATATATTTTTTTGTATCTTCGGATATGTGAGATCTGCTGGCTACAATTGTGTAGGGTAGGCTAGGGGTATCGCTGGGTAGTTTAATCGATTTATTAATTAAATCATCGATGTCAAGGGCGTTGTTAATAGTGTTGGTTGCGTCGTTAAGCCTATACGCTCCTAAGTCCTTTAGCGAGAAGTATAGCTGGTTAAGTACAGGAATAAAAATTACGCCCATAATTGGATATCCTTGAAAAACTAGAGCAATGTTAACGGTAAACTCTCCGTTTCGTTTTATGAATTCCTTTGTGCCATCAAGGGGATCCACAAGCCAAAAATATTCCCATCCTTTTCTCTCTTCGTACAAAATACTTCTTCCCTCTTCGCTGAGTACTGGAATTCTCGATTTTCTTAAGCAGTTAACAATCTCCTCGTTTGCCAACCTATCGGCAAGGGTCAGTGGGGTAGCATCCGATTTTAAATTTACCTGAAAATCGTCTGAATTGTAAACATCCATAATAAGTTTACCTGCGCTTATGGCCGTTCGTATTGCGAGTATCAGTAGGTTTTTTAACTCCGAAAGTTCAATCATTCCTTTGTAATGTTTTTTGCTCTGTTTTAACAAATAATTGAGCGTCTAAACGTTGTGTTTAGCTTATTTGTGCGGCAAATTAAGAACATTTGTACGTAAACTCAAAATGATATGCTACAATAATGTTTTTAATAACATATTCTGAAAACTTAAGTTGCTGTATGTTAGCGTTATTGATTGTATTTTGAGGTTCTAATTTATTCTTTCATTGTTGCGTACTTAATAAATTGTATTTTCTTTGTAGTTTTGGTTAAATTTGAATTTTCAATAAGATCAATGTGGATTTGTTGGCTAATGTACTGCTGACTATTTTGTTTGAACCTTTTCTTGAAAATAAATTTACTGGCATAAAAATACTAAAGTTATGAATGGACTAGAAAAATTAAAACCAGTAGAAGTATGGAAATACTTTGCTGAAATTCTTGAAATACCCAGACCCTCAAAAAAAGAGAGTCAAATTATAGCGTATTTGCTAGAGTTTGGTAAAAAGCATAATCTCGAAACCCTAACCGATGAGGCAGGGAACGTGCTAATACGCAAACCCGGCACAAAGGGAATGGAGAATCGTATGTCCGTAGTTATGCAAAGCCATATGGATATGGTGTGTGAGAAGAACAGTGATGTTTCCCACGACTTTAATACGGACCCGATAAATGCATATGTTGATGGTAACTGGGTTAAAGCGAAAGGTACCACTTTGGGCGCCGATGATGGTATTGGAATGGCAGCACAGCTTGCTTTGTTGGCATCGGATAGCGTAAAGCATGGACCAATTGAGTGCCTATTTACTGTTGACGAGGAGACTGGGCTAACCGGTGCATTTGAAATGAAGCCAGGTTTTTTTAATTCGAAAATTTTACTGAATCTCGATTCAGAAGATGAAGGCGAACTTTTTATTGGGTGTGCTGGTGGTATGGATACCGCAATAACCTTTGCATACGAAACCGAAAAAGTGCCTAGCGATTTTTGTGCTTACCGTATATCCATAACTGGCTTAAAAGGTGGCCACAGTGGCGACGAGATTGATAAGGGGTTAGGTAATTCCATTAAAATTTTAAATAGATTTTTATGGAAAGGCACGAGTAAGTTCGATATTCGATTAGCCATGGTTGAGGGTGGAAACCTACGTAACGCGATTCCGCGTGAAGCTTTTGCCCATTTTGTTATTCATACAGATGATAAGCAAAGTATACTCGATTTTTTTAATCAGTATAAAAAGGAAGTTATTTATGAACTTAGCCCTGTGGAGGCCAATTTAAAAATTGAGATGGTTGAGGCTGAAATGCCTCAATGGGTTATTGATGAGCCCACTCAGTTTGATTTACTAAACTCACTATATGCTTGCCCGCATGGTGTAATCGCAATGAGTTCTAGGATGCCTGGGCTAGTTGAAACTTCAACAAACTTAGCTGCTGTAAAATTTATTCAGGATAATCAAATTTTGGTAACCACAAGCCAACGTAGCTCTATTGACTCGGCTAAGGTTGACATAGGTAATATGGTGCAGAGCGTATTTCGTATGGCAAATGCCAATGTAGTTCACTCCAATGGATACCCTGGTTGGGCGCCTAATACCGACTCTAAAATTTTGTCGATTACAGCTGGCTCATACAGTAAGTTATTTGGCAAAGAGCCTATTGTTAGGGCTATTCACGCAGGGCTCGAGTGTGGTTTGTTTCTCGAGAAATACCCTTACCTAGATATGATATCATTTGGTCCAACCATAAAAGGGGCTCACTCGCCCGATGAGAGGTTGGATATTGAAACAACCCAGAAATTTTGGGATTTGCTGCTTGATGTTTTGTTGAATATTCCCACAGAGTAAGGGATAATAAATTTTAATTTCGGCAAATGCAGTATATTAAGAGGGTAGTCGTACTTTGTGCGGGTTTTAAACTATTTTTAATTTTTTCCCCAGCGTTTCTTTGCGCTCAACAATCGGAAGAACAACCTAAGGTTTCGTATAACTTTTATGGGTACGTTGCCCACGAAGTTTTTTTTGACACGCATCGCTCTGTTTTCTCAAGGGATGGAGAGTTGTACCTATTCCCAGCAAGCCCAACCTACCACCCAGTAACGGGCAATATGATTAATGAGAATAGTCAACTTGAAATGTTGTCGTTACAGTCTCGTTTAGGCGTTCGTCTGGCTGGTCCCGATGTGCTAAATGCAAGGCTTACAGGGGTGGTAGAGGTGGATTTTTTTGGAACTTCCGAGGCACTAAAAAGGCAATTACGAGTAAGGCATGCTATAATGAAGTTACAGTGGGAGAAGGCTAGTGTAACCTTAGGCCATTATTGGCATCCTATGTTTACGCCAGAACTTTTTCCTAAGGTGGCTTCGTTTGGCGCAGCTGTGCCTTTTAACCCGTTGAGTAGAGCGCCGCAAGTGCGGTTCGATTTTACGCCTATGCCTTGGGTTAAACTTGTTGCAGCTGCTTTGGCCCATGGCTACCATGCTTGCGTTGGCCCCGAAGAGGCACAGAGGAATGCGGGCTTACCCGATTTTCAGTTTCAGCTACATTTAGGTAATACACCAAATTTTTTAACAGGCTTCACTGCGGGGTATATGTGGCTACAGCCTCTTGAGGCAAATGTTCAAGGCAACCAGTTTTACAGCACAAAACTTATAGGTGCTTATAATTTACAATGGTTTGGACTGGTTAAGTTTTCAAATTTAACCCTGCAAGCAAAACTATCGTATGGTGAAAATATGAGCCAATTTGTTATGATAGGCGGATATGGCAGGCTTTTAAATGATGCCAACTCAAACATTGACTATGGTTATACCAACCTTCGAACTTATGCGGGTTGGGTTGAATCGTTTTATAATATTTCCGAAAAATGGAATATAGGCTTTTTTGCAGGCATTACAGGCTCGTTGGGTGCGACTGAGCGTATTGATGTTGGTGGTCCTATTTGGTATCAAAGGGCGGCTGACTTAGCCCAAGCATTACGTTTTTCCCCACGTGTTGAATACACAAATAAGAATCTTAGTTTTGCGCTAGAGTATATGTATAGCACAGCCGATTATGGCTCTTCTTTTAATCAGTATGGTGCTCCAATTAATATGGTTGGAACGCATAATAACCGAATACTCTTTTTAAGTAAATATACTTTTTAAGGCAGAGCTATTTAAGGCAAAATATTTATTGAAAAGTTAGGGAAGGGGCATTCTTTGTGTGCTTCTTCCCTAAATTTTTTCTGTTGGTTTGTACAAATGGCTAGATTTTTTCAATGTACAAAAGGCTTGTTTTATAGTACGGAAAATGTATATCGCATTATTTTTTTTGAATTCTAAATTTTGCCGTAGTAAGTTTAAGTTAAGGATGAAATTCTATAAAAAAAAGCCCTCGCCGTTTCCAGCGAGGACTTTCCTACGAAAAACTATGTGTGTTACAGTTTAATAAACTGCTTGTTTATAGGCATTTTCTCTTCATCAACCGATATAATATATACTCCTTTCGAAAGGTTACTTACGTCTAGTCGTGTACTACTGTTAGTCAGTACATCTTGCTTAACTAGTCGACCTTGCAAATCGTATATTCTTACAGAAATTTCACCCTCTATTCCGTTTAAACTAACTGTAATATGGTCGTTAGCTGGATTTGGGTATACAGAGTATAAATCTTTTGACTCGAACCCAAGAGTTTCGGCAATAGGATTAACGTTGTTTTGGTAAGTTGACGATTGTACCACGTTGATGGTGTAATCCTCAACCTCACCGTAACCGAACGTTTCGCAAGCAGTGGCAGCAGTGTTGTATTTCATAGTAACTCGCATACGGGTTGTGCCTAGCAAAGCGTTTGAGGGTACGGTAAATGTGGCATACAATTTAGCCGAGCTTGATGAGGATCCGTAGACCATACGCTCGTCAGCATCGAAAACTCCGTTCTGGTTCCAGTCAATCCATACGTGCCAGTACTCAGTGTAGCTACTTCCTTTAAACCCAGCACTAAAGTATATGGTTTGTGATGAGCCACGAGCAACAGTTGCTGTAAGGTTAGTAAAGTTTCCGTATCCACCGTTGGCAGCCGTGGTGTTGCTAATCTGGTTAAGTTCAACTAGGTCAATCCACTCGTATGATGTTGCACCTTTTGAAGTGCAGTAGGTTAGCGTGCCGCCAGTTGTGGTTAGGCTATAGGTGTTGCTAGCTCCTGATACGTTACCCGCCGCGTCCTTGGCTTTTACGTAGAATGAGTAGGAAGTGCCAGCGCTTAGACCAGTTACATTGGCCGAGTTTGTAGCAACAGTGCCCTGTAGCGTGCCGCCCATATATACATCGTAACCAGTAACGCCCACGTTATCGGTTGAGGCATTCCAGCTGAGTTGAGCTGATGATGAGGTTATATTTGATGCGGTAAGCCCTGTGGGGGTTGTTGGTGGTTGAGTATCGCTAGTAGAACCGCTAATTATTACTGTGTAATCTTCAACCTCACCATATCCAAAGACTTCGCAAGCAGTAGGTGCGGCATTGTACTTCATACTTACCCTCATACGAGTTGTAATTGGTGAGGTACCAGCTGGAATTGTTATGGTGCCATTTACTGTTGTCTTGCTAAGTCCGCCTGCATCAAAAACCAGCTCGTTCGCAGAGAAGATGCCATCGCCATTTATATCGATCCAAATTCTCCAGTACTCACTGTAAGCCGAGCTGCCATAGCTTGGGGTAAGCGAAATGTTATAGCTGCGGCCTGCTTCTAAACTTACCGATTTAGATGTAAAGTCTGTGTATCCAGCAGCTTGTGATGTATTACTGAAACTTCCCACCACAACTTTCGAAATCCACTCATATGAGTAATTATTACCTTTAGATTCGCAGTAGCTAACACCGCCCGATTGAGAAGTTGTAAACGCTTTAATTGAAGAATAGGAACTACTTCCGTAGGAATTATTTGCTCGAATTTGCCATTCATAGGTGGTACCTTCGGAGAGGGTAGTAGCATTTGCTGAGGTGCCAGTTATGTTGCTAGTACTCCATGTGCCTCCTTGTTTACGGAATTGAATGTCGTATGATGCTGCGCCGGTTACTGCCGACCAGTTCAAGGTGGCGCTGGTTGCGGTTATATTGGTGGTGCTCAAATTCGTTGGTACACTGGGCGTCTGGCCACCACCGTACATACTTTGCAGTGCCACAAGCGACTTGTGAGCATTTAGTCTACCTGAGCCTAGTTTACCTGTATATGACGAGTTTAATGAGTAGTGGTTATCTGTATTGTTAGTTAAAAGGCTTGCAACTTGTGTTCGGGTAAGCTTCAATCCGTTTTTGTATGCATTTGAAACAAGCAGGGCAGCAACTCCAGATACATGAGGGCAAGCCATTGATGTTCCTTGCATATACATATAACCATTATTAGTTTTGGTGCTGTATACACCCTTAGGGTCGTTATTGTATGTTTGTTCTCCACCCGGAGCCGAAATATTTATCCAACTACCATAGTTTGAATAGTAACTTCTCACATCTTTATTATTAGTGGCAGCAACTGAAAATGAACCGGAGTAACAACCAGGATACCAGTTACCAGTTGCATTGTCGTTACCAGCCGCATAGATAGTTATACCACCAGTCATTACGTTACCGCCGCCGTTTGCATTAAAATAATCAATTGCGTTTAGCACCGCTTGTTCGTATACATTAACCGAAGTATAACCCCAGCTGTTTTGTGAAATTGCTGCGCCATTGTCGGCAGCGTAAATGCTAGCCTGATCAAAGCCTCCGCTACCAGTACCTGAAAAAACTTGGCATGACATAAGTCGAACGCCATTACCCGATCCACTTCCGCCAGCAATACCTGCTACACCAGTGCTGTTGTTAGTTACGGCAGCTACGGTTCCAGCAACGTGTGTGCCATGGTCCTCAGGGGTTAAGATGGATGATTTGGTGACAAAGTTGTACCCTTTACTTGACCACATATTTGCAGAAATGTCGGGGTGGTTGGTCTGAATACCTCCGTCAATAATGGCAACGATAACACTCGACGAGCCTTTCTCTATATCCCAAGCCTCGGGTAGGTCGATATCTTTATTTACGGTTCCTGAGTTTTGTCCAGTGTTGTGGTAGTGCCATTGGCTGCTATATCCTGCATCGTTTGGCGCCCATTTAGAGCTTTTATCTCCCTTACCTTCAGGGTCGTTGTTTTTTATGCTGCTTAGGTTAGGCTTTAGAGTTGGGTCAACATGACCTATAAGTTTTTTCTTATAAATAGGCTCGGCATACTCAACTTCTGAAAGCGAGGAGTATTTTTTCACCATCTCTTTCACATCAGCTTTACTATTCACCTCAACTGTAAACCATAAATGGAAACCCCACGCTTTATGCCTTTCGCGATATTGTGAGTTGTTTTCCGATTTGTCGTAGTAACCATTAAGTAGAGGGGTAAATGTAACGGCACCAAATTCTTGGTTTAGGTTGTCAACCGCTTTAATACCGGTAACTACAAACCCGTTACTTTTTGCCGTGTAAACAACATCGGGAATTGACTTTTCAACAGCGGGGTAGAACTTTACTCTAATCTTCCCAGCTTCATACGCATCGGTTGGCACTTCATTTAGGTTGATGGGCGGGCGCTCACCATGCTCACTTTTAAAATTTCCTTGCGCAAACGAGAAACTTGTTGCTAAAGCAAGTACTAAAACGAATAAAATTTTTCTCATACCAGTTGTCTTTAGTTAATGGATAATTTTATGGTTGTTGAATTAGGTTGTGGAAATACGAAGTAATTTCCGCGACCAATATATGGAATAGGAGTTATCGAAAATTATCAAATCGACCAACAACAACTTATTACCTACAAACAGCACTTACCGTTTAGAAAGTGAAGAAAATGAATTTGTTTCGTAGTTCTTTTGTTACTCAGTTAATTAAAAATCCTTATATTAGTGCGATTATAAGAGTAAATATTCTATGAAACTTCGATGTGTTATTGTTGATGATGAGCCCCTTTCAATTGATGTGCTGCAGGGGTATCTTGATAAGATGCCTAACATCGATGTTGTTGCAACTTTTAATGACCCACTAGTTGTATTCGATTTTTTAAGCAGGAATGAGGTCGATTTTTTACTTCTTGATATTGAAATGCCAAACCTTTCTGGAATTGACTTGATTAAAAGCTTAATTAACCCACCCTTGGTAATAATAACATCAGCAAATAAAAACTATGCACTTGAGGGCTATGAATTAAATGTGGTTGATTATTTATTGAAGCCTATAAGCCTCTCACGGCTTACAAAATCCATAGGTAAATTAATTGATATAAATAGTAATAAGCCTGTTGTAAATCAGAGCATCCAGTCGGATAGCGAGTATGTTTTTTTAAAGGAGAACAAGCGCATGGTTAGGATAAATTTTAATGAAATACTATTTGTTGAGGGCATGAAAGATTATGTAAAGGTTGTTACTCGAGAAAAAACCGTGGTATCAAAAACAAATCTTTCTAATATGGAGGAACTACTTCTTGGTAAGGGTTTCTTAAGAGTACACAAATCTTTTATCATATCTTTAGCAAACGTTGACGCTTTTAGCTGTTCGGTAATTGAAATTGACCATTTCGAAGTTCCAATAGGTCGATCATTTAAAGAGAGGGCAATGGTTGTACTAAATCAAATTAGCGATACGGTTAACCTTCTCTAGTTATGAAACAGTTTTGCCTTACTACCATAGTTCTACTCATACTTACCAGCATATTCATTTCATTTCACGACGTAGTAGCCCAGAGCAAGGGCAGCGTGTTTGCACAGCATTATTTACCTGTAAGTAAAATTGATGGGCAACGATTTGGGCGGCAAAACTGGGCTGTTACCGAAGATAAAGCGGGTAGGCTTTACTTTGGAAACAATGAAGGGGTACTTAGTTACGACGGGGTACACTGGGATATTATAGCGTTATCGAACAAATCCCCAGCTCGTAGTTTAGCTGTTGATGCGAGTGGAACAATTTACGTAGGTGGATACAACGAGTTTGGATATTTACTTCCGAACAACAAGGGTGAGATGGTGTATTGCTCGCTATCGGATAATTTGGATGATAGTTTAAAAGATTTTAGCGAGGTGTGGCGAACTACTGAACTGAATGATTCGGTATTTTTTATGTCAGAAAAGTATCTCTTTTGTTATGCTAACAGTAAGTTATCGTTTTGGGAGACAGGGTTTGACAAGTTTTATTTAACCTATAAACTTAATAATAAGATATATGTTCAGGTCATTGGGTTAGGGCTAATGCACATTGTTAACGGCGAATTAATTCCTTTAAACTTAAATAAGAAGTTATTAAATCAGCCCATTCACGCTATTCTACCTGTAAATAACGGCTATGCTATTTGTACCCGTAATTCGGGCATCTACCTTGTAGGTTCACTATCCTCAAATCAGGAACTTGTTAGTTTGTCGGATATTAGTGCCAATGCAGCATTGGTAAATAATTATGTAACTGAAAATGTTTTATATAATGCTATTGCTTTGCCTAACAGCAATTTAGCTCTGGGGTTAATTTCAGGAGAAGTACTTATTGTTAACCCGAACTGGGAGGTTGTTGATGTAATAAATAGCGAATTGCTGGGTGTAAATTCTGCTGTTTACGATTTGTTTATGAACTCTCAAGGTGTATTGTGGTTGGGGCTAGATTATGGAGTTGCCAAAGCCGAAGTGTTCTCTGCTTACAGATATTGGAAAGAAAATAGGGGTATAAGCGGAACTCTTGCTGATGTTGCGCGCATTAGAGATACTTTATACTTAAGCACCGGTGCAGGTATATATTTTATGCCAACCCATGGAAGTAAAGGAATAGAACCTGATAATTTCCAGGAAATTAATGTTAAAGTAGAGCAAGCTTGGGAGTTTTTGTATTTTCTTCCACAAAAAGAGAATTGGAAAAGTCCTTATGATTTATATGATGCGACAACATTTGATGACCAGAACACCAAGCTACTCGCTGCTACCATTCAGGGAATTGTTGAAATTAATGGCACTAGTTCAAAGATAATATCGGGTTACAATAAGGTTTTCGCTTTGCATCAGTTTAGAAAAGATCCGTCGAAACTGCTGGTTGGCCTAAGTGATGGAGTTGTGTTATTAGAGTATAGTAATGGGAAATGGATTGACTGGGGATACCAGCAGGGCATAAATAAAATTGTGAACAGCATAGGCGAGGATGAGGAAGGGAACCTGTGGTTTTCAAGTGCATATACAGGGTTGTATAGGCTTAATTTCCCGTTTACCTTAACTACTAAAAAAACTAATAAGTTTGACCTCTTTGATACAAAGCATGGTTTCCCATCCGTATCGAATATTTATATTTTCGACGAGTATAAACCAATAATGTTTAGGGATGAATATTTCAATATGTATTATTTCGATAGTACTACGGATATGTTTACTCTAGTTGACTCAGCACATTATGCCAGCTTGCATATCCCAAGCCCTTCGCAAAGTTATGATGATGGCTATGCCAGAAGAATAGAAAGTAAGAGGCTAACTAATACCTATGTGTCCAGATTAACCGACACCGTTTTATGGATGCAGACCACTTATGGGCTTACTCGTTTTATGGATGAGCATCCTAAAGATCTTAGTTCGATTCCCAATGTTGTAATTTCAAAAGTATACGTATTAGACTCGTTAATTTTCGGCGGAACAAATATTTCTATTTGCAAGAATGCAGAGGGGACTCAAAGCACTGTTTTAGCCGAATGTGATCAAATTATAGATTTTAACACGAACTTAAGCTATAGTAATAATGATGTTTCGTTTTACTACTCTCTCCCTTTTTACGAGGAGGAGTTGAAAAATGAGTTTACCTGTTTATTGGTGGGACGTGATAAACACTGGTCCGACTGGCAAACCAACACAAAAAGAGAGTATTTTAACCTCTCGCCCGGTAGCTATGTGTTTAAGGTTAAGGCCCGTAATTTATATCGCGCAGAAACTAAGATAACCGAATTTCATTTTACAGTCTTGCCCCCATGGTATAGAACCTACTATGCGTATATATTCTATTTCTGTTTGTTGGTGGCCATAGTAGTTCTCATTGTAAAGTTTTATACCTACCGGCTAGTCCAGGAGAAATTAAAGTTAGAAGGGTTGGTAAGAGAGCGTACGAAAGAAATTTCAATGCAAAAGGAAGAAATCCTCATCCAGTCAGAATATTTGAAGGAGGCAAACGACTGGATTTCAACAAAAAATGAAGAGCTCGAAACTCAGAAATCTGAACTTGAACTTAGCAATGCAACTAAGAATAAGTTTTTTAGGATTATTGCTCACGATTTGCGAAACCCAATTAGTACTAGCGTTAGTACCACCGAATTTATACTTAGCAGTTTTGATAAGGCCGACAGGGAGACCCTTAAGGTCTTTGTTGAAAAGTTGCAAAATCTCTCGATTAGAACATTTAGCCTACTCGAAAATTTACTCGATTGGTCAACCAGTCAGATGGGTCAGATAACCTTTAGGCCAAAGAAACTCGAGCTCGATTTTTTAGTAAATGAAACCGTCGATTTAACCCGTAGTGTTATTGAATCGAAAAATATTAGTATTGAGCTTAACATTCCTCGTTTTATCGATATATATGCCGATGAGAATATGCTTCGTACCGTTTTGCGCAACTTGTTATCGAACGCCATTAAGTTTACCCACCCAAACGGAAATATTAAAATTTGGGCTACCGCAAAGAATGATTTTTGCTATTTAAGCGTTGAAGATAATGGGGTAGGAATACCTGATGAGAACTTAAAAAACCTATTCAGAATTGATAAGGATGTTAAGACAAATGGTACGAATAACGAGAAAGGATCAGGGCTTGGCCTAATTATTTGTAAAGAGTTTATAGTGCAAAATGGCGGAACTATTTCAGTTCAAAGCGAACTTGGAAAAGGGAGTGTGTTCACCATATCAGTTAAGCTGGCCGAGGGTAGAATGCAATCATAGCCATCTTACTTTATTGGTAGCTGGCTGTATTTTGTTCGGTGTTTAACAAAGAACTGAAGTAGAATACTGCTTTTATACAATGATATTTTTGGGTTTTTAAAGGCGCGGCGTTTGCGTATGTTCTTTACTAAGTTTTTATGGAAATGCATATGGGCTTTAAAAACCGACCATACAAACGAAGGCTTTCCTGTTGCTGCGTACCCAGCTGCCGAAAAAAAATCGAGCCCCAATCGGAATGTAATTACTGGAATCAGCGATTTACGCGAAAGGTTTTTAAGAAGCATAACCAAATTATTTCGATGGTTATAGTATACCTTTTGTGGACTATCGCTAGATAAGGTTCCACCGCCCACATGGTAAACTACCGATTGGGGAATGCACCATATGCTGTATCCCTGTCTTTTTAAGCGCCAGCAAAGATCAATTTCCTCCATATGAGCAAAAAAGTCATTGTCCAGTCCTCCCGCATTCCAATATTCTTTTGAGCGAACCAGTAAGCAAGCACCAGTAGCCCAAAAAATTTCCTGCACATTATCGTATTGCCCGTAATCTTTTTCAACAATATTTAGTATGCGGCCGCGACAAAAAGGGTAGCCAAACATATCCAGAAAACCGCCCGCTGCACCAGCATATTCGAAATTCAACTTATTTTGATAGCTTCGTATTTTAGGCATACATCCTGCTGCATTGGGGTTCTCCTCCATAAAAGTTAGTAGGGGCTCGAGCCAGTCCGTAGTGACCTCAATATCAGAATTTAGTAGCAGGTAAAAGTCCGTTTTTATTTGCGCTAACGATTTGTTATAACCACCAGTAAAGCCATAGTTTTTGTCAAGCACAATAATTTGTAACGCGGAATAGTTGGTTTTTATCCATTCAACGGACCCATCGGTTGATCCGTTATCAGCAATAACCACTTGAACCGAAAAATTCTTTGCATACGAGTTTTTAACTACGCTAGGTAAGAATTGCTCTAGGTGATGTTTCCCATTCCAGTTAAGAATTACAATGGCTATGCTTTTCATAGTTGCGTACTTAGGGTTTGCGTTTTTGGGGGTTTTCGTTTCCACCTTTTGTGCGACCAAAGCCAATACTCAGGTTGGTCAATTATTTGTTTCTCAAGAAGATGTGTGTGTGCGTTGGTCAGTTCGTATGGTGCAAGTTCCGATGGGTTATCGGTAATAAGCGTAAATTCAACCTCGTACCGGCCACGTTTCACTTTTTTCATATTGCAGTAGTAAACCGGGAGATCGAATTTTTTTGCTATTTTTTCAATACCAAGGTAAACGGCCGTATCCTGATTTAAAAAGCGGGTCCAGTACTGAATTTCTTTTGATGGTGGTGCTTGGTCGGCTATCAATCCTAAAAGGAAGAGTTCTCCTCTTTTTTTATAGTCAATAATTGTTCTTAACGTGTTGTGTATTGGTGCAATAGAGCTGCCAAACCGAATGCGTGTATTGTTCATCATTCGTTCAATGCGCTTGTCGGTAAGGGGTTTGTAAATACCTATTGAAGTGTGTTTTGTGTGAGTCCCAATAAGGGCATAAAGTTCCCAGTTTCCATAATGTCCACTAGCTAGTATTACGCTTTGATTCTGCTCGTAATGTTTTTCGAAAATTTCCACGTTTTTAAATTCGCACCGTTTTAGCGCTCTTCTGCGGCTTGCATGAAGCAGAAAAAAGTTCTCAAAGAGTAAGTCGCAAAGGTGTAGGTAGAATTTTTTTTCAATTCGTCTAATCTCCTTTGTCGTTTTATCGGGAAATGAATTGGTGAGATTCTTTCTAACAACTTTTCGTCTGTACCTTACCAGGTAGTACATAACGAGGTAAGTAATTTCCGAAAACCTGTGTATAACAACAAGAGGTATTTGAGCCACTAGCCAAGTGAAACCATAGAAAATAAAGAAGAGAACTGTTCCCATTGCTTACTGTTTGTTTTGTTCTAAATAGGATGAAACGATTTTCTGGAACTCACCAAAAATATTCTTATTCGTAGCCACTATCTCCTTACCAAATACATAGTTATCTCCTCCGCCAAAATCACTAACTCTTCCTCCTGCTTGTTCAACAATAAATGCTCCTGCAGCAACATCCCATGCTCGAAGGCCATGCTCGTAAAAGGCCTCAAATCTTCCGCAGGCAACATACGCCAAATCGGTAGCGGCAGAGCCTAATCGACGCAAACCGTGTGAACTACGCATGAAGTGTGCCATCGATTTTAGGAAAGGCTCAATGCGGGTATAATCGTAATACGGAAAGCCTGTGGCAATTAGCGAGTCGTTCACAGCCTGGGTATTTGATACCCTAATTTCATTGCCATTTAGGTATGCCTTTCCATTTCCCCATGCGTAGAAACATTCGTTTAGCGTTACCTCGTATATTAGCCCAAGTAGTATGGTTTTGTCATTGGCTAAAGCGATACTAATGCAGTAAGGCGGAAGCCCATGAATGAAGTTGGTCGTTCCGTCGAGCGGGTCAATAATCCAGTTTAGCCCATTGGATTTTGGTTCACCAGTGCCTTCTTCGGCAATAAAACCTGCTTCAGGAAGTAGCTTGGCAAGCCCGTTGACCAGGATTTTCTCTGCCTCTTTATCAACATACGAAACGAAATCGTGTAGTCCTTTGGTCTCAATTTTGTCAGCGCTGAAATGCTTACGTTGCTCGCGAATAAACTCACCCGTATTGGTGGCTAGTTCAATAACGCTTTTGCAAATTTCTTCGAGTTTTATGCTCATTGTGTTAACTAATTAGTTTAGCGGTGCAATTTCCTGTTTCAGATATCCCTGTAATTTCAATTTTACTAATGCTGCCAACCAGGTTTTTGGCGTACGGATATTCAACCCTTATATAATTTCGGGTATAACCATTCATTTGGCCATTTTTTTTAGTGGTTTCAAAAAGCACTGCGTCGGTATACCCAATGTGCTGCTTGTAAAAATTCAGGTGTAACTCGTTCGATAGGCTGTTTAGCTGAGCTGCTCGGTTGGTAATTGTTTTTGATGGTACTTTATTTGGGTAGTCTATTGCTGGCGTATTTGGCCTCTCAGAGTATGGGAAAATGTGCAGGAATGAGGGTTTTAAATTTTTAAGAAGATTGTAGGTTGTACTAAAATCACTATCCGTTTCGCCCGGGAAGCCTACAATTACATCAATGCCAATAAAAGCATGGGGCATTGCTTGTTTTATAAGCGAAATTTTTTCTGCAAATAGCGACGTGTTGTACCTACGCTTCATAAGTTTAAGCACATTATCGGAACCCGATTGAAGGGGGATATGAAAGTGTGGCAAGAATTTATTGGAATGCGCCATAAAGTCAATTACGCTATCCGTAATTAGGTTTGGTTCAATAGATGAAACCCTGAAACGTTCAATGCCGTTAACTTTTTCCAGCTCCTTAAGCAAATCAATAAACGATTCGTTAGTTGTACGTCCAAAATCACCAGTATTAACTCCAGTTACAATTACCTCCTTAATGCCTTCGGCAGCAATTTGCTCAGCCTGTTCAATTATTTTGGCTATGGATATGTTTCGGCTTTTCCCGCGTGCAAGTGGAATGGTGCAGTATGTGCAATGGTAGTCGCATCCGTCTTGCACCTTTAAAAACGAGCGGGTTCGGTCGCCCGATGAGTACGCCGGAAAAAAATCGCTTATTACATCAATATCACAGCTGTAAATTTTTACTTGTGGTTTTTTTGTAGCATTGTTAATATGTAAAGGTAAACTTCCTTTTTCCGATGCTCCCATTATTAGATCTACACCTTCAATTTTTCCTATTTCATCGGGGTTAAGCTGTGCATAACAACCCACAACAGCAATAAACGCATTTGGCGAAAGTTTAACGAATTTCCGAATTGCCTGACGGCATTTTTTTTCAGCATGCTCGGTAACCGAGCAGGTATTAATTACATACATATCGGCTGGTGTCGAAGGGGAAACTCTATCGAAACCAAGTTCGTTTAGCTGTCGGGCAATTGTTGATGTTTCAGAAAAATTCAGCTTACACCCGAGGGTGTAAAGTGCCACCGTTTTTTTAGTGCTTTGCATTGGTGTTGTTTTGAAATACTTTACAAAGTTATAAAAAACGGTATATTTAATTGATATTTTGTCCATATGCTTGCGTATTCCGCTTTATTTTAATCCATTTATCGCAACAAAATAGCCTTAACGGCTTGAATTGAGCATTGTCGACGTAATTTAAATCTCATATTTTAAATCACTATTGTCTGGTTAAAATGTATTATACTAGATACGATTCGTTTTTCGATGGGCATTGGCCGGTGAACCGAAAAACAAGCAACCGAGCGCTTTTTGCGAGCTCGCCGAAGGCAAAGT
>Ga0265293_10001126_pt1 | contig 60134 bp, 49 predicted proteins | sample Munlanlewell138R_FD_192505 | JGI IMG/M metagenome (GOLD analysis project Ga0265293, IMG submission 192505) | Leachate microbial communities from a municipal landfill in Southern Ontario, Canada - Leachate well 138R | ecosystem: Engineered > Solid waste > Landfill > Unclassified | place: Canada...
GAAGAACTGAAAAAACAGGCCGGGAAAACCGCCGCTTGACAAACCATAACGAAAGAACTACCCCATGCCCGTCAACGATCAAAAATCAGCACCCCTTCGGTGTCTTTTTTATATGAGGCAATACGTTTATAATCTGATCAGTCACGGCAGGGTCCCGGGCTGAACTATGAATCAGTATCAACGAGGAAACGACGGCATGAACCAAAAAGCTCCAACCGGACACCTGCTTTTACAATCTACCCCTTTTCCCATAAAATAAGAAACCATTTTGAAACCGTTGACTTTATGCCCTCTTCCTGATTAAGTATGCACTTTCTATTCACAGAAAACGCGCTTGTGGTGGAATTGGTAGACACGCAAGATTCAGGTTCTTGTGCCGCGAGGTGTGGAGGTTCGAGTCCTCTCAAGCGCACCATTCATCTTCTTCAGAACATAATTTCCTGCTTCATTTCCACTGTTTTTTATTCTATTTCGGAGCAAATCGTTGTAGCGAAAAGATGAATTCTTTAGATCAATGCGACTTTTCTAAGAAAAAACAGAGACTGGTCGGGGTGACAAGATTTGAACTTGCGACTTCTACGTCCCGAACGTAGCGCTCTACCAGACTGAGCCACACCCCGTCGAAAAAGAAGCGCGCATAATATCTGTTCGGTGATGTTTTGCAAGCATTCTGTTAACAGTTCATTTTTACTTTTAAAACCGTGAGCTGAATGAAACTAAATTCCGTTTTTAACTTTGATCAGGTGCCTTGCGAGGTAAAAAATCACATCTCAATCATGGGTACCGGCAATAAAACTGAAAAACTCCGTGCGCTTTTTGTATAAAAGATTTGTAATAGCACTGTGTCGATGTTAGGGTTTTTCATAATTTATACGCAGTCTGTACACACGGGGTGTGCAGCGCACAGGAGAGGAACCTTAATCAGGAGAGGAGTGGTTTCGATGAAGAAACTTCTAGCAGCTACAGTTATCGCCGCAGGCGTTGCGCTTGCACAGCAGAATGTGCCCGTTCAGGACACGATTATTGTTGAACAAAAAGCAGATGTCGCAGTAATTGCAAACGTTGATCTGTTTTCCGCATACGTATGGCGCGGACAGGTCGTTAATGATTCATTGGTTGCTCAGCCGGCGGTCACGATTGAAAAAGCAGGCTTCTTCCTTGATATCTGGGCGAACTACAACATCGTCGGCAAAAAGAACCGTGAAGATACAGACTTTACGAAAGTTGAGTTTACGCTCGGCTATAAAATTCCGGTGAACACCGATGATTTTGATATCACTGTCGGGTTGACTCATTTTACCTTTCCGGAATCTGAAGGGCAGGTAAATCGTAAGGATGGTAACGACGACTGGGAAGACACAACGGAACTCTTCATTTCTTCCACGTTCTACGGCATTATTTTGAACCCGACGGTTGAAATCTATTATGACTGTGATCAGGCACAGGGCTGGTACGGCTCTTTTGGCCTCTCACATACTTTCGAGTTAAGCGATGCACTGAACATGACTCTTGGCGGTTCGATTGGCCTCGCCGAAGCTGAATGGGCGCGCGAACAGTACGGTGAAAGCGTAAGTTCCGGCTGGAATGATTATAATGCGTACGTTGCCGCTGAATATGCCCTGACCGAAGACCTGACGCTGGGTGCGCGTTTGCAATACAGCGTTCTCGACGGTTCTTATAAGCACGGTAAGAATAAAGATGGTACTAGACATTATGACGCAACAGACAATCTTGTCTGGGGCGGAATCTCTCTTTCCTATAAATTCTAAACAAACCGGAAGAGAATCAGAAAGCGCCTCATTTCCGGGGCGCTTTTTTATTTGTGTGATTAATGTAGACGCGCCGGCCGGTCTCATTAATATAACGGCCTAATGTAGCGGAGAATGAGATGGATAAACTGCTTAACCTGATAAAAAACAACGCGCGGGAATCTTCCGAGAATCTCGCCAAGCTTCTCGGCAGCAGTGCCGCCGAAGTGGATGCGAAACTGAATGCCTATGAAAAGGCCGGTATCATTCTGGGGTATCAGACATTGATCGATGATGAAAAGCTGGATGATACCTCTGTGACAGCCGTGATTGAGGTGCGCCTGATGGCGGAACGCGAAGGCGGATTCAACCGTAATGCGGAACGTATCAGCCGGTTTCCGGAGGTGCGTTCTGCTTTTCTCATGTCCGGCGGATACGATTTACTGCTGTTCGTCAGCGGCAGAACGTTGAATGAAGTCGCCAGTTTTGTAAGTGAAAAACTGTCGCCGCTGCCCGGCGTGGTGGGCACCAGCACGCACTTTGTACTGAAAGCATATAAAAAGAATGACATTTTAATGCGTACCCCTGATGAAAACGAACGACCCAGCATCTCTCCGTAATCGCACGGCTTCTCTCGTGCGCGGTCTGCCGCGTTCCGGAATCCGGGAATTTTTTGATATTGTCAGTCAGCGCGATGATGTCATCAGTCTCGGTGTCGGTGAGCCGGATTTTGTTACGCCGTGGCGTATTCGCGAAGCGGCAATCACGTCGCTGGAGCAAGGCTCCACGAGTTATACATCTAACCTCGGGCTGCCGAGTCTGCGCAGAGGCATTTCCGGCTATGTAAAAACATTCACCGGCGTCACCTATAATCCGGAGAATGAAATTCTCGTTACGGTCGGCGTGAGTGAGGCGATGGATATTGCGCTGCGCGCACTGATTAATCCCGGGGATGAGGTGCTTTATCACGAACCGTGTTTTGTCTCTTATAATCCGGCTGTTCAGCTGGCGTACGGCGTGCCGGTAAACGTTGAAACACCGGCGGAGAACGGATTTAAGCTTACGCGCAAAATGCTCGAAGAAAAGGTGACGCCGAAGAGTAAAATTTTAATCGTCAACTTTCCGACAAATCCAACCGGCACCGTGCTGTCCAAAAGCGAGGTCGAAGACATTGCGTCGTTCGCCATCGATCATGACCTGATTGTTCTGTCGGATGAAATTTACGGCGAACTGACCTATAACGGCACGCATCACAGTTTTATTTCCGTTCCCGGCATGCGCGAGCGCACCGTGTATCTGCACGGATTTTCAAAAGCCTGGGCCATGACCGGCTTCCGGCTCGGGTTTGCCTGTGCGCCGCCGGAACTGATTGAAGCGATGATGAAGATTCATCAGTACACCATGATGTGTGCGCCGACAACCAGTCAGCGCGCCGCGGTCGAAGCACTTAAAAATCCGGAAAAGGATATTGCCGAAATGCGCGACAGCTATTGCGTGCGCCGGAATTTCATGCATGCCGCATTTAAGGACATGGGCATCGATTGTCTTCTGCCCGGCGGAGCATTCTATATGTTTCCATCGATTGGTAAATTCGGACTCAGCTCGAAAGAATTTGCGCTCCGGCTGCTCGAAGAAGAGAGCGTTGCCGTTGTTCCCGGCACCGCTTTCGGCGCCGTCGGTGAAGGCAGCGTCCGCTGCTGTTATGCCACCGCGCTTGACGACATCAAAGAGGCTTTGGTTCGTATCAACCGGTTTATACAACGGTTATAAAATGAAATTGACGGCTCACACACAGCCGTGTTCAGGAAAATGGAAAATGAAAAAAGAACTGATGCTTGCGGTTCTTCTTTTTGCCGGCGGCGGCAGTGCCGAATTCCAAAACCGTGAATGGAACATTGAAGGATTGCGGCGCGAAGCAATACTCTGGATTCCGGCGGAAACAAACAATCCGGTATCGGTGGTGTTTGTATTTCACGGACACGGCGGCACCATGCAAACCGCGGTAAAAAATTTCCGTATTCACGAACTCTGGCCGGAGGCCGTTATTGTTTACATGCAGGGCGTACCGACGCCGGGCAAACTGACCGATCCCGACGGAAAAAAATCCGGCTGGCAGAATCGTTCCGGAATTCATGACGACCGCGATCTGAAATTTTTTGATGCCGTTTTTAAAACGTTGAAAGAGGAATTTTCGAGTGATAAAAATCGCGTTTATGCGATGGGGCATTCCAACGGCGGCGCATTTACATATTTGCTTTGGAGCGTACGTGAAAATTTATTCGCCGCGCTTGCTCCGTCCGGATCGTTGAATCCGGAAGCGTTGTCGGGAATAAAACCGGCACCGGTGCTTCACATTGCCGGCCGGACGGATCCGCTCGTAAAATATGAATGGCAGGAGTGGATGTTAAAAAACCTGAAAATAATCAACAAATGCACCGGCGAAAGTGAGCCGTGGGACTCTGCCGGCGATCTGACCGGCACCATGTATAAATCAGAAACCGGCACTCCGCTGATTACATTAATCCATCCCGGCGGACATGAATTTCCAAAGGAAGCGCCGGAACTCATCGTCAAATTTTTCAAGCAGCACGCAAAAGCCGGTCATTAAAATTTTCCCGGCGCTAACCGCGAATATTGAAAAACTATCGACGCAAAAAATACAAATTGGTCCGCAGATAACGCAGATAAGCGCAGATGTTAAAAGCACGGGATACACAAAACACACGGAAGTTTTGCAGAAGAGGGATTAGCAGAGAGGCAGAGTCGTAGACGCGGCGCCCTCGCCGCGTTCCGTGTTCGGAGTTTTCAGTTTACAATTGAGAGTTGAAACGTTCTCTGTGCGCTCTGCGGTTTATCTCTCATTCTGCCCATAAGTATTTTGCAATTTTTGCGGCTATACATGAATTTAAAATGCTCTAGCGGCACCCGGCGGCGCAAACGCCTGCGATGCTTGTGTCAAACAAACGCTCTTACGGTTCCTTTGTGAAGAGTGTACGAGGGTAACAGCCTGGGATACAACACGGTTATAATGCACATTTTAAAGTGTACTCATCACAGATGAAAGAGTACTTTTTCGTCAAGAAAACAAAGCGGGAGAAATAATAATGATTGTTTTAAAATCAATCCGGGTTCTTTGTCTGAGTATCTTCGTTCATGGTGTGTGCTCTGCGGCGACATATTACGTGGACGCAAACCGTGCGGATGACACCGGAAACGGACGGAGCTGGGCAGCTGCAAAAAAGACAATTCAAGCGGCAATTAATGCCGCCGTGGCCGGTGATGAAGTCCTGGTCACGAACGGCACCTATGCACCGATTTCGACGGCTAATAAAGCCATTACGATCCGCAGCGTCAACGGTGCGCAGTATACGGTCATTGATGGCGGAAATTCAAATCGCTGCGCGACACTGGGATCAGCCACTAACCATTTTAACACTGTTTTGGACGGGGTTACGCTGCAGAACGGGTATTCCAGTTCTGGCGGCGGGTCGTATTGCGGGACGTTGAACAATTGTGTGCTGACAGGAAATACGGCAGCTTCTTCTTATGGTGGCGGGGCGTATAGGGGCACGTTGAATAATTGTACATTGAGCGGGAATACGGCTTATAATGGCGGCGGGGCGTATCAGGGGACGCTGAATAATTGTATTGTCTGGGAGAATTCGACTCCGCATGGCAGCAACCATTATGGGTGTACTTTTTCTTATTCCTGCACCGCACCGCTGCCATCCGGAGCAGGTAATATTGCCGCAGATCCACGTCTAACCGATAACTACCGTCTTCAATCCGGTTCGCCCTGTATCAACGCCGGCAATACAAAGCTGGTGCAATGCGCTGTGGATATGGACGGCAACGCGATGATTCAGAATGGGCAGGTGAACATGGGCGCCTTCGCCGGCAGTGTGACGGAGTGGTTATTTACCGCGCAGTCAGAGCTCGTAACCGAAGTCGGGGGCGAAACAGTTCAGCTGCCGGTTTACGCACAGGACGGCAGTGCCTGGAGCGCAAGCACCACGGCGGAGTGGATTACACTTACGCAGGCCAGCGGAACCGGCGATGGAGTGATCATCTTCGATGTACAGTCAAATCCTGGTATTTCTCGTCGTAGCGGAAGTCTTGTGATCAGCGATGGCGTCCGCACATTCACGGTAGCGGTAACCCAAAGCCGGTACTGGTATGTTTCCGGGGCTGGAAATGACAGTTCCGGCGCCGGCTGGGATTCTGCTTTTCGCACAATTCAGACAGCGGTTGATGCAGCGATGACCGGCGATGAAGTCATGGTCACGAACGGCACCTATGCGCCGATTTCGACGGCTAATAAAGCGGTCACCATCCGCAGCGTTAACGGTGCACAACATACGGTCATTGATGGCGGAAATTCAAATCGCTGCGCGACACTGGGATTAGCGAACACTCACCTTGATACCGTTTTGGATGGGTTCACGCTGCAGAACGGGCATTCCAGGGATGGCGGCGGGTCGTATGGGGGGACGCTGAATAATTGTACGTTGAGCGGGAATACAGCTTACTACGGAGGCGGGACGTATTACGGGACGCTGAATAATTGTACGCTGAGCGAAAATGGAGCTTCTGATGGCGGGGGATCGTATTACGGGGCGCTGAATAATTGTACGTTGAGCGGGAATACGGCTTATAATGGTGGCGGGGCGCATGAGGGGACGCTGAATAATTGTATTGTCTGGGGAAATTCGGCTCCGAATGGCAGCAACTATTCTTCCGGTACGTTTTCTTATTCCTGCACCGCACCGCTGCCATCCGGAGCAGGTAATATTGACACAGATCCACTATTTGTGAATGCAGAAAATGGGGACTTCCGCTTAAGACTGGAATCGCCGTGTATTGATGCAGGTGTAAATACCCATGTCGTTGGTGACGTCGACCTAATCGGCAGTCCGCGCATTCATAACAATCGTGTGGATATGGGCGCGTATGAGTATTGTTCTTATACAATTGTCTTCGACGGCCAAGGCGGCACGACATCTCCTGAAAATAAGAGAGTGGCACGAGGGTTTGAATATGGAGAACTGCCTGCACCTGCTCGTTTCGGTTATATTTTTGATGGCTGGTATACAGAGCCCGATGGCAAAGGAACGTTTATTGTGGCAAACTCTATTGTAACGGCGGATATCGCTCACACTTTGTATGCTTATTGGTTGGTGGTGGACACATATACGGTTATTTTTGATGCTAATGGCGGGAGTCCGGCGAGCCAGGCTGTAACACAAATCTACGGCAGCAATTACGTGTTTCCCGTTGTTCCTGTCCGTAACGGGTATGCATTTAAAGGCTGGTTTACCTCTCCGGCAGACGGTGAACAGGTGATCGCCGTCACCGTGATGGATACACTGCCGACCATACCCTTTATGCACAGTGGGCGGTTGCACTGTATGTTGATGCAGCCCGTCCGGATGATAGCGGCGACGGCAGAAGCCGGGCAACCGCTAAGAAAACGATTCAGGCGGCAGTGGATATTGCTGCGGATGGTTATGAAATTGTTGTGGCAGACGGCACCTATGCCCCGATTTCAACAGTGAATAAAGCCATTACCATCCGCAGCGTCAACGGTGCGCAGCATACGATGATTGATGGACGTAATGCGAACCGTTGCGCGACGCTGGGGTCAACAGAGGGTCATACCAATACAGTGCTGTCCGGTTTCACGTTACGCAATGGACGTGCGGAAAACGGCGCCGGCGCGATGTACGGCACATTGCACAACTGTATTTTATCGAGGAACCGTTCTGTAGAATTCGGCGGCGGCGCGTATTACAGCAGGCTCTATAACTGTCTGTTAAGCGGAAACAGCGCCGGTTATGATGGCGGCGGAGTATATGAGTGTGACTTAACCGGCTGTACGCTGTTTGGCAATACAGCAGACTGGGGTGGCGGCGCGATGTCCAGCACGCTGAATAACAGTATTGTCTGGGGGAATTCCGCCAATACCGGCAGCAACCATTATTACAGTGTGTTTGATTATTCCTGCACTGCACCGCTGCCTGCCGGAAACGGCAATATGGCTGCCGATCCGCTCTTTGTCAGTGCGGACAGCGGCACTCTTTATCTGCAGGCGGATTCGCCGTGTATTAATGCCGGAAACAATGCATTTGCTGCGGGTGATGTTGACCTTGCCGGCAATCCGCGCATACAGGACGGCACAGTGGATATGGGTGCCTATGAGTTCGTCGCATATACCGAAACATCACCCGTACCCGTCCCTCATTATTGGCTGGATCAATACGGTCTGGCCCTCAACGGAAATCACGAAGCGGCTGCAGAAATGGATTGCGGGAAAGGTTATCCAGTGTGGCGCGACTATATTTCCGGCGTGAATCCAAGGGATCAGGAGGCCTGTTTCAATGCGTATTTTAAACGCATTGATGCCGACGATATTGAAATTTACTGGGAGCCGGATTTGGGCTCTGCCCGCAGATATATCATCGAAGGGTGTGAGACATTAACCGGTGCATGGCATCCGACATCGGCAACGAATTCACCCTATCGTTTCTTCCGTGTACATGTGGAATTACCGGAATAAAAACGCATACCTTTTCATTTACCGCACCGGAGCCGCGGTCAACGCCCGCGGCTCCAGAGCATTTTAAATTCATGTATAGCCGCAAAAACGCGCAACAATCGCAAAATAATTATGGCCGAATGAGAGATAAACCGCAGCGCGCACTGAGAACTTTTCAATTCTCAACTGTAAACTGAAAACCCTGAACACGGAACGCGGCGAAGGCGCTGCGTCTACGACTCTGCCGCTCTGCAATCCCTGATGCCTGATGCTTTCTGCAAAACTTCCGTGTGTGTTGTGTATCCCGTGGTTTAAACATCTGCGCTTATCTGCGTCATCTGCGGACCAATTTTTATTTTTGTGTTTTTTGCGGCTATAATTTTTCTGAATACACTCTAATTTTATAATTCGATAGTTGCAGGCGCGTCCGGCGGGCGCGCAATAATGAAAGCGGCAAATTAAACGGAAAGCTCTCTAACCGGCACGAACGCACACAACGAAGAACCTCTAACTCCGGTATCTGATTTTAAAAAAAAAGTGCCGGAGGGCATTGCGCCCTCCGGCCGGGGTTTTGCCGCGTGGGGAAACGCGGCTTTCGGGGATGGTATGAAACAAAATCTATTCTGTTTTGGCAACCTTTTTATTCGCGCCGGGTTCGCCTTCAAGCGGCTGCCAGCCGCCGCCGAGCGCCTTATACAGCTGAATGAGGTTCTGTATTACAGCACTGCGGCTCTGCACCCGCTGATCTTCAAAGGTAAGCATGGAGCGCTGGGCATCCAGCACAGACTGGAAATCGACGAGCCCGTTGTCGTAACGGTTAACGGCCAGTTCTTCAGCGCGGCGTGCGGCGTCGACCGCATGACTGAGTGACTGCAGGCGAAGCTGTTCTTTTTCAAAACCGGTCAGTGCATCGCGTGTTTCCTGTACGGCGCGCAGCACGGCATTTTCGTAGACCGCAAGTTTCTGTTCCTGTACAGCTTCCTGCGCTTTGATGTTGTTGCGGATGGATCCGCTGCGGAAAATTGCCCAGCGGATTCCGGGGCCAATGCTGTAGAAATCGGAACCGGAATCACCGAAGTCAGCCATTTTTATCGATTCGAGCCCGATGGATCCGTTGAGGGTGAGTTTCGGATAAAACTCGGACTTGGCAACGCCGATGCGGGCACTCTGTTCCGCCAGTTCGCGTTCGGCTTTACGCACATCCGGGCGCCGGCGCAGTGCATCCGCCGGGATTCCGAAAACGTCGCCGAGTGCCGCGACCGGAATTTCACCGCCCGTGCCGAGGCGGCCGTGCAGTGTGCCGGGCATGGCGCCGGTGAGTACGGCGAGAGCGTTCAAACTCTGCTCGACAGCCGTTTCAAGCGAGGGGATGGCGGCGCGCGTGCTTTCGAGATTATACCGCGCCTGGTGCAGCGGCAGCTCTTCTATCAGTCCGCTGTCGAAACGCGATTTTAACAACTCATAGGTCTGCTGCTGAACTTCAAGATTGTTTTGGGCGACGCGCAGCCGCTGCTGACTTGCGCGAAGCATGACGTAGCTCTGCGCGGTTTCAGCGGCGACAGAAACCTGAACGCTGTCGCGGCCGGCGTCCGCCGCTTCAAGTGCGGCAACGGCGGCTTCAACCGACCGGCGCGTTCCTCCGAAAATGTCAATTTCCCATGCGGCGTCAAAGCCGGCATGATAGAGATCGTTTTCATGCGTATGTGCAACATAATCGCTGGTTTTCGATCGCATGACACTGCCGGTGCCGTCAAGCACCGGTCCGTAAGCGGCACGGGCGATGCCAAGCCGCGCGCGGGCGGCGCGGACGGATGCGACGGCGGCGGTGAGATCGCGGTTATTCATGAGTGCTTCGCCAATGAGCTGTGTGAGCTGCGGATCGTTGAGTGTCGTCCACCAGTGGGTGAGCGAGGCAATGCTCGCATCCGGCTGTTCGTTTAATCCGGTACTCTGCCATTCCGGCGCTTTATAGTCCGGTCCGACGGAGAGACAGCCGCCGAAGAGAAACGGTACGAGCAGAATGATGAGCAGGTGTGCTTTTGAGCGCAGTTTCGCGACACCCTCTTTCAATACCCTGCCGGCGCGTTTGTTGTGTACGCCTTCACGCATTGACTGGAAGAGAACATAGAGCGGCGGAATCAGCACGATACCAAAACAGGTTGCAATGAGCATTCCCCAGAACACGGTCGAGCCGATCGCCCGGCGCGAGGCGGATGCGGCGCCGGTGGCGACCACCATCGGCCACATGCCGAGAATAAAGGTGAACGCCGTCATTAACACCGCGCGGAACCGCTGATGTGCACCGTCGGCGGCGGCATCCATAATGGAGAGCCCCTCCTCCCGCTTGTCTTTTGAAAACTCGACAATCAGAATAGCGTTTTTACAGGCGAGCCCGATGAGCAGAATCAGGCCGAGCTGGGCATAAATACTCAGCGGCAGGCCTTGCAGATGCAGGCCCAACAGGGCACCGAAGGATGCGGTGGTCACCGAAATCATGACCGGCAGCGGAATCGACCAGCTTTCATACTGTGCAACGAGGAAGAGATACGCAAAGATAAACGCCATCGCAATGAGCAGAATGTTACCGAAGCCTTCGTTTGTGATGGCTTCCTGATAACTCAAGCCCGACCACGAAAAGGTGTAGCCTTCCGGCAGAACTTCACCGGCTACGCGCTGTACGGCAGCCATCGCCGTACCGCTGCTGATATTTTTTCCGGCAATCGCATTGATGGTTGCGGCGGGAAATTTATTGTAGCGTTCGATGAGTCGCGGCGCAGCCATCGGCCGGACGGTTACTACGCTGCCGAGCGGTACCATGCTGCCGGCGACGCTTTTTACATAAAGCCGGTCGATGTCATCGGCATGATTACGAAAATCCCAGTCGGCCTGTACGATGGCTTTATTCACCTGGCCGTCAAAGTTGACATCGTTAACATAACGCGATCCGAAATAGTTCTGCAGCGTCGAGAAAATATCCTGTGCGCTGACTTTCATCAGCTGCGCTTTCACGCGGTCAATCTCCAGAAACAGATGCGGCGTATTCGCGGCGTATGTACTGAAAGCAAGCTGCAGTTCCGGCGCCTGATTCAAGGCGACGAGAAAACTGCGCAGCACGGAGTCGAGCTTCTGCGGATCAATATCAGCGGTGGACTGCAGCCGGATATCGAGTCCGCCCTGCGCGCCGAGACCGGGGATGGCCGGCGGTGTAAACAGGTTAATCTGCGCGCCGGGAATGGCGGAGGCGCGCTGCTGATATTTCATCAGCAGCGGACCAATTTGCAGATCGGAAGTTTTACGCGCATCCCAGTCGCTCAATCCGATGGCAAAAAATCCGACGTTTTCACCGGAGCCGCCGAGCAGACTGAAGCCGGTAACCCGCAACGCATAGTCGATGCCCGGCTCGTTATGGATTCCGCCGATAAATTCATTCATCACGGATTCGGTCTGATAACGGCTGGCACCTTCCGGCAGCAGTATGGAGCCCAGCAGCACGCCTTGATCTTCGTCCGGCAGAAAAGCGGCCGGGATAATTTTTGAATACTGCCAGATACCGAAAAACACGCAGAGCATGATGGCGACAGCTAAAAATTTGTGCCGTGCCAGACGCATAGAACCGGAAACATACTTGCTGCGCGTTTTGTTGAGCGCCGTTTCAAACCAGCGCAGCGGACCGTGCTGTTTCGGCGTTACCACCTTCAGTATGGTCGCGCAGAGTGCCGGACTGAGCGTGAGCGCGTTCACCGTTGAGAAACAGACCGCCGCCGAAATTGCGACAGAAAACTGCTGATAAATTTTCCCGGTGATGCCGCCGGCAAAACCGATCGGCACGAAAATCGCAAGCAGTACAAGCGTGGTGGCAATCACCGCACCGGTCACCTGCTCCATCGCTTTGATGGTCGCCGTTTTATGGTCGAGCTTTTCGGCATCCATCAAATACAATACGCGCTCCACCACCACGATGGCGTCGTCCACCACCACACCGATAGCGAGCACAAGCCCGAATAATGTCAGCGTGTTAATGTTGTAGCCGAACATCATCAGCACCGCAAAGGTTGCGAGCAGTGAAACCGGAATGGTCAGCGTCGGAATCAGCGTGGCGCGCCAGTCCTGCAGGAAAAGATAACAGACACCGACAACAAGTATAACAGTAATCAGCAGCGTGTAAACGATTTCGCGAATACTGACGCGCACCACGCGCGTGGCGTCATACGGCAGAATATATTCCATATCATCCGGAAACATATTTTTCAGCGATTCCATTTCGTTCTTAATGAGCGTCATGGTTTCGAGCGCATTGGCCTGCGTTGAACGCGTCAGACCCATCGCCACCGATGTTTCGCCGTTGTACCGGGCGCGATTCAGATAGGAGTCGGCGCCCTTTTCAACGCGTGCGACATCTTTCATATAAACTGTTGCGCCATGCTCACCGGTGCGCAAAACAATATGGTCAAATTCCGCCGGATCGTTCAGCCGGCCGAGGGTTTGAAGAATATATACCGATTGCGCTGTTCCATCGTTGTCCGGCGCGCTGCCGACAGAACCGATGGACGCCTGAATGTTCTGTGAACGGATCGCGTTCAGCACATCGCCGGAGCCGAGTCCCAGCGCGCTCAGGCGGTCGGAGTCGAGCCAGACGCGCATGCTGTATTTCGGACCGAACACCTGTGCGCTGCTGACGCCGGGAATACGTTCGAGCGCCGGCTTGATAATGCGGTAGGCGTAGTCGCTCAAATAAAGCTCGTCGTAGGTTTTATTCGGTGACCGCAGCGCGAGAAACCCGAGCATGTCTGAAGAACGTGCACGAACTGTAACGCCCTGCTGTGTGACTTCCGTCGGCAGCAGCGGCTCCGCCTGCGAAACGCGGTTCTGCACCTTCACCATCGCGATGTCTTCGTCCATACCGACTTCGAATGAAACCGATAACGTATACGAACCGGAGCTGTCGGAGGTGGACGACATATAGATCATCCCGTCCACGCCGTTCACCGCATCTTCAATTGGACCGGCAACCGTGTCGGCCACCACCTCGGCACTCGCGCCGGGATAGGTTGTTGACACCACAATTTGCGGCGGTGTCACCTGCGGATACTGGGCGATCGGCAGTGTAAGAATCGCCAGGCCGCCGGCCAGCATCAGTACAATTGAAATCACAACCGCGAGACGCGGACGTTCAATAAACACTCTTGAAATCATACCTTATTTCCCTTCAATGAGAGAGACCTTCACTGTTCCGCCGGGCCCTGTTTTCTGCAGGCCGTCAACAATCACGCGGTCACCGGCTTTTAAGCCGGAGGTGATTACTACGCGCCCCTCGATCGCTTTTCCGGCAGTCACCGGCGCAGACGAAACGCCGCCGTCGGCATCCACCAGAAACACAAACATGCCGTCTACGCCGGTCATGATGGCGCGCTGCGGAATCATGATACCCTTTTCATCATTCGGGTTGTGCAATACCGCTGTTACATAACCGTCCGGTACGAGCAGCCCGTCTTGATTGTTAAACTGATAGCGGATCGCAATGGTTCCGGTGGACGGATTCATCGCGTTATCGTCAAAATCCTTTTTGCCTTCACCCGGCGCCATCGTGCCGTCCGGCAGACGGACGGTAGCTGTGCGCAGATGACCCTGACCGGCAAGATCGGCGCGGAGGAATGCAAGATATTCGCGGTCGGTCATTGAAAATGTTACACGCACCGGATCAAACTGAACAATGTTCGCGAGACTGCCGGAAGAGGAAGTGACGTAATTTCCTTTGGTGAAGATCGCCACACCGATACGCCCTTTAACCGGCGCACGCACTTCCGTATAATTCAAATCAATCTGCGCCAGATTCAAATTGGCCTCCGCCTGTTGAATCGCCGCTCTGGCGCTGAACAGATCGCTTTCCGCCGTATCAATATCCACCTGCGAAACGCTGCGCTTATCCGCCGTCATCACGCGCTTATAATATTTTTCGGCGCGGTTCAGCTCCGCCTCTGCCCGCGCAAGCTCTGCCCGGCGCACACCGACGGCAGCTTTGTACTGCGACGGATCGATCGTAAACAGCAGGTCGCCCTCGTTCACCAGTGCGCCTTCTGTAAAATGAACCTTTTCAATGTATCCCGGGACCTCAGTGCGAACGCCGACGCGCTGAACCGGCTCCACTACGGCGATATATTCCGCCGCCGGTTTAATGAGCTCCTCTTTTGTTTGTACCGCCGTTACCGCCGGAATCTGAATTGCCGGCATTGCCGGCGTGTCGCCGGAAACCATGCTTGAAACCGGACGATGCAGCCCCCAGCCGGCCGCCAGTGAAATCACGGCTGTGCTGCCGTACGTTAAAACCGCCTTCTTCTTACTCATGCTCAGACTCCTTCTTTAAAACTGACCCTATAATCAAATCAAACCCGTCCGCCGCCGCTTTCTCGATATCCATTTGATCCAGCAACGCCGTACCGTTCCTTTTTGTCCCGTTGGAATTCACCTCACCGGAATGTCCCAGATAAATATTTGAAAGACCTACCCAGAACGATGCCAGCGTGATCACCAGATGATCCAGATTCACATCCGGCCGCAGCTGCGCTTTGATCGCCGGTGCCGACAAACTTTTTTTCAATTCATCCAGCGGGTCATTCCGAAGTTTTGCCATCATCTCATGCGTTTGCGTCAAAAGCTCCTCCGACCATTCCATTTGATAATTCAGGAAAAATTCAAATTTGCGGATAACCGGATCCGTCAACAGTTTTGCGTACGCAACAAACGCCGCACGGAAATCTGAGATCGAACGGATATCTGCCGCATTGAGGCCCACCCGCTCCTGCTTCTGTGCATGCATATGATCTATCAGCTCCGCCAGCAGCGTCTGTTTATTTTCAAAATGCCAGTATACTGCACCGCGCGTCATACCGATCCGGCGGGCAATATCAGTGAACGTTGTGCGGGTGTAACCTCTTTCACTGAACAGCACGAGAGCCGACTTCAACACGCTCTCCTTCGTCGCCATCGCTTCCGCTTTCGTCCTCTTCATGCATGCTCCTTCTCACCTGAAAAATAAAGCCGGGTTTATACATACATTCAGGTATGTATAACAAGAATAATTTTTAATATCTGGTAAAATCGCCGGTGAACTTACTGCCAAAGCCGCACTGCATCGATAACTGCTGAATAGATACCCCCGGGTAAACCCGGGGTTCTTAATTTCATTACAGCTCCTGTCGGAGCTGACCTGAACGCCGCGAAACTTTGCGTTCGCGGCATTCAGGAGGCTCATTCATCCACGGCTAAAGCCGTGGTGTTCTGTCTTCGACCGCATAAAATTCCGGCGGTGAAAACTGACGCGGCGTCCCCGCCGCATTCATACACGAATGGAAATGAGAATATTGCGTATGTGGACAGGCATCTTCCTTCGCTAGAGCAAATCAAGAAAAGTCATAGCCACAAAAACTCACAAAAATCTTGCGTTCCATGCGTTCTTTCGCGGTTACAATAAAAATTAAACGCTCTAAAGCTTCGGCGAGACAGGAGATGCCCATCCTCTATTTTGATCCTGTTATCCGGTCAAAAAACTAAACAGTTTCCGGCGTTAAAAGCAAAACAACCGTCCCGACGGAACGCGGCGGGGATGCCGCGTCTACTTTATTTGTCCGGCGATCCGTTTTCTTCCGGCGCAATGGTGACTTCGGCATCCGGCGGAGTTTCAAGGTCGGCGGGCGGAACCTCAGGCTGCGCATCGCTACCGCTTTTAAGCAGATCTTCAGGCACGAGTCCCGTTTCCAGAATTTCCATAACCTGCTCGCCGGCGAGTGTTTCATATTTGATCAGCAGTTCGGCAATCTGTTCAAGGCGCTCGCGATGATCTATTAAAATCTGCCGCGCGGTGGTGTGAGCTTCAGTCAGAATTTTATCGATCTCTTCGTCGATAGCTTCCGCCTTTTTTTCACTGTGATTTTCGGTGCGGTTGACTTCACGGCCGAGGAATATGAGCTCCTGATTGGCGCCGTAGTTGCGCGGCCCGAGTGTTTCGCTCATGCCGAATTCGCAAACCATCGCACGCGCAATGCGCGTGGCGCGTTCGATGTCGTTCTGCGCGCCGGTGGTGACGTCGCCGAAAACGAGCTCCTCAGCCGCGCGGCCGCCCATCATGCCGATGAGCATTCCCATAAGGCGCTTGCGGCCTTGTGTATAACGGTCTTTTTCCGGCAGCTGCATGGTAGCGCCGAGAGCGCGGCCGCGCGGAATGATAGTGACTTTATGAAGCGGCTCGCTTTCTTCCGTTTTGGCAAGGACGATGGCGTGCCCGGCTTCGTGATAGGCGGTTAATTTTTTCTCTTCGTCATCAAGCATGTGGCTGCGGCGCTCGCGTCCCCATGCAACTTTATCGCGCGCTTCTTCAAAGTCGGCCTGTTCAACTGCTTCAGCGCCGCGCCGCGCGGCAAGCAGCGCCGCTTCGTTGACGAGGTTCATGATATCGGCGCCGGAAAATCCGGGTGTGCCGCGCGCAATTCTCTTAAGATCCGCCTGTTCGGAAAGTTTGATTTTTTTGACGTGAATTTTAAAAATTTCTTCGCGGCCGACAAGGTTCGGCATGTCAATATACACCCGCCGATCAAAACGTCCGGGACGCAACAGCGCCGGATCGAGTACGTCGGGACGATTGGTGGCGGCAATAATAATGACACCTTCTGTGGTATCAAAGCCGTCCATCTCAACCAGCATAGCGTTCAGCGTCTGTTCCCGCTCATCGTGTCCGCCGCCGATGCCGGTGAAACGGCTGCGGCCGACAGCATCGATTTCGTCGATGAAAATAATACACGGTGCATGTTTGCGTCCCTGCTCGAACATATCACGCACGCGGCTGGCGCCGACGCCGACAAACATTTCAACAAAGTCGGAACCGCTGATAGAGAAAAACGGCACGTCCGCTTCGCCGGCGACCGCTTTGGCGATCAGCGTTTTTCCTGTACCGGGCGCTCCGGCGAGTAACAGCCCTTTCGGCATCTGTCCGCCAAGCCGCTGAAAGCGTTTCGGATTTTTCAGAAAGTCGACCACTTCCTGCAACTCTTCTTTGGCTTCTTCAGCGCCGGCGACATCGGCAAAAGTGATCCGTTTTTTATCGCCTTTCACAAGCAGTTTGGCGCGGCTTTTGCCAAAACCCATCGCTTTTCCGCCGGCGGCGCGCATCTGCCGGAACAGGAAAAAATAGATCACCCCGAAGACGAGCACGAACGGGACGACATTCCAGAAAATCTGCATAAACTGCGAATCCGGGCGAAATTTAAATGTCACATTATTCGCCTGCAGCATATTGAGCAGATCCGGCGTAATAACGACATCGACACGGAATTTTTCAGGACGGCCGGTTTTGGCGTCGAGAGAGGTTTTTTCGCCGGTGATAAAATCGCCGTTACTGGTGCGCATAATTTCGCAGTTGCGAATGCGCCCGTCTTTCACCAGTTCGACAAAATCGGGATTATAGGACATCCGGCTTTGCTGATCTGACGGCGTAAACATCTGCAGCAACATCAGTATGCCCATGATAACCAGAAAGATGGTGAAAAAATTGCGCATCGGCACCGGCGCTTTCACCTGCGGCGGCTTTTTGGGGTTATCTCGTTTTTCTGTTTGCGGGGTCTCGATCTTTTTTTCCATAAAATTCCTTAAAATAAACGGGGATTGTATCACCGGGTTTCCGGTAAATCAACGAACTCCGCGTTTTTAAATAAAAACCGCACGGAATGGCTGCACAGCGTTGCGCGCACTTCTAAATAAAAATACGGTGACGCCCGTTGTAAAGTTTATAACGACAGCAGCTCCTGAACATCGTTCCAGGTGAGACTGCGGGTAAAGTCGCTGTCCTTTTTCAAAGTGGCATCAATGACACTTTTTTTACGTTTCTGCATTTCAAGAACTTTTTCTTCAACGGAATCTTTGGTGATAAGTTTTACGCTGTAAACGGTGTTTTTCTGACCGATACGGTGCGCACGGTCCGTGGCCTGATCTTCCACCGCCGGATTCCACCACGGGTCATAATGGATAACCATGTCGGCGCCGGTGAGGTTCAGTCCGCTGCCGCCGGCTTTCAGGCTGATTAAAAATACCGGAATGGAGCGGTCGGTATTAAACTGATGCACCATGCGCTGCCGGTCCTGGGTTGCACCGTCGAGATAACAGTATTTCAGACCGCGCGTTTCAAACTCGCGGCGCAGTATTCCGAGCATGGATGTAAACTGACTGAAGACGAGAATGCGGTGCTGCGCATCGAGCGCCTCGTTGACCAGTTCAAAAAACAGCTCCATCTTTGCCGACGGAAATTCACTGTTCAAATCCGGCAGTTTCAGCAGATCCAGGTGGCAGCAGGTCTGGCGCAGGCGGAGCAGCGTTTTGAGAATCTGCATGCGCGAACGGTTGAACCCCTGCGCCGCGACCATATCGCCGATTTTACGTTTCGCATGTTCGAGCAGCTCGCGATAGACCATGTACTGATCCCTGCTGAGCGTGCTGAATGCAACGCGTTCGATTTTCGGCGGCAGATCTTTGGCAACCTCTTTTTTCAGCCGCCGCATGAGGAACGGATGCAGCTTGCGCCGGAGTTTCAGTTGCGCGAGACTGCCGTCCGGTCCGCCGTGAGAAATCGGCAATTCATAATGTTCGCGAAAAGCTTTATGATTGCTGAGATAGCCCGGCATCAGGAAATCCATGATCGACCACAGGTCGGCAACGCTGTTCTCGATCGGCGTTCCGGTGAGTACGAGTTTATGCAGCGCGCGGATTTTTTTAGCCGCCACCGCGTTTTGCGTCGTGCGGTTTTTGATGTGCTGCGCTTCGTCGAGCACCGTAACGGAAAATTCATATTTCAGATATTCATCCAGGTCGCGCCGGAGTAATGCGTAGGATGTAATAACGAGATCGACATTGCCGATTTTTCCGATGTGCTCATGCCGGTCGGCGCCCTGCATTTTCAGCACGCACAGCTGCGGTGTAAATTTCGCCGCCTCTTCCCCCCAGTTATCGACGAGACTCGTTGGACAGATAATGAGCGCCGGCTTTCCGCGCGCGGCTTCGTTAATGCGCTCGAACTGCAGCCAGGTTAATGTCTGCAGTGTTTTTCCCAGACCCATTTCGTCGGCCAGAATTCCTGCAAAGCCGCTGCGTTCAAGAAAGCGCAGCCAGTAGACGCCCTCTTTCTGATACGGGCGTAAGATCTCTTCCAGCGTTTCACCGAGCGGTTCCGGTGTGATTTTTTCTTCACGGTTTTGTTTTTCGGCGCGCAGCCGCCAGTCCGGCGGCGCCTCGACGTCGACGCCGTCGAGCGACATGAGCGACGCCTGCACATAAGCGGCATAAATATCGTTCATGCGGAATAAACCGCCGGCGCCGGCGGCATCCACTGCACAGTCGCGAAAAATATCGCGGGCAGTTTCAATAGCATCAATATCAAGCAGAACGGTACGCCCGTTTTTCTCAACGAAAGCATCGCCCATATTCAGGGCGCGCTGAATTTCGCTTTCGCTTAAACTCTGTTCGCCGGTGCTTTCATATTCGTAGCCGACGTCGAAAAATCCGTTGCCGGATTCGTGAATATGAATGACCGGCAATGTAAACTCGGCTTCGTCCATAAACGGCGCAATGCGTCCCTCCATTTCGATACGCCAGCCGTAACGGCGCAGGCGCGGCACCGCGCCGCCGAGAAAATTCAGCACTTCGCGCGTGCCGACGACCGACGTAAGCAGATCGCCGCGATGTCCGCGAAAACCGGAAAAAGCCAGCTGATCGAGCGCGCGTTTTTCGGCGTCGATGTTGCGCACCTGATATTCCATAATATCGGCGGCGCTCGGGACAGCAAAATGTCCGGCGGGCTCTTCACGCGCGGCGATGAGCGTGTTGGCCCCGTATTCCGCATAAAGCCTGGCGGAGAGCGATGCACGGCTGCCGCTGACAACCAGCCGGAAACGCGGCTCCGCCGGTTTTAGGATAAACAGATCCGGCGAAATATTGGTGTCTACCGGAATCAAAAGCTGCAGCCCCGGAAATTCCTGCTGGATAAAACCGGGAACAGCGGCGCGCGGAATGCGCGCAGCCTGATGATAAATTCCGCGCAGCGGCGGCGGCAGCAGTGCATCGATTTTCCGGAATGTCCCGCCGGAAAAAACCCAGCCGGCGCGGGCGCCGATAATGAACAGCGGTTTTTCACCGCTGTCCGGTACATCGGTTTGAATCGACAGATTCAACTCGCCGGTATTTTCATCCAGCAGAACGCTGAGCCGCGTCGCCGCAATTTCCGGCGATACCGTCAGCGGTTTTTCCTGTCCCTGTACAAACAGCGGTTTATTGATGAACAGCTGCAGGAGATTGATAAAATCATTTTCAGCCGCGGTAAACTGTCCCTGCGCCGGACCTTCAACAATATCTTCAAGCACGAACAGCAGATTTTCGTCGCGCGGTGTGAACGACAGCGGCAGATCGCGCGGAACATCGTTCAGCGGCATCATGTGACCCTGATAATTTGCGGAACAGAGCATAGGGAAACGCCCCCCTTCTGCCGCCGTCCGCCAGTGACCTTCCATTTCAATCCGCAGAATCGCCGAAACTGCCTTCGGCGAATCTGCCGGCACGCGCTGAATATATTGCGACTCGTCAAACTGCCTCTGCCGTTCCGCCTGACGTTTTTCGCGCGCCGCTTTTTCTTCACGCAGCGGATCGCTGTACTGCCGGATTGCGGCGAGGCCGAGCGCCACCAGATGCACACAGATTAAACCCTTTTCCTGATTGTCGCGGCACGGGCACAGATTATCCACCAGTCCGTCCGGCAGGACTTCAAACCTGCTGCGCATGCCGCGTATACCGAGCGCCAGTTCGCCGGAAACAAACGGCGGATCAAACTCCACGCTGTCTACCACGCCGCGTTCAAACAGCAGTTTGCCGTCGCGGTATGCTTTCCATCCCGCCCAGTCCTGCAGAATTTTCTGTGTAAACGGCAGCTTCATTCTACGGTTTTTACCTCGTAACAAAAGGTAACCATTGTCTTCAGCCGGACAAAAAATACGAGCCGTTTTTTGCGTAAAGATTGAAAAACTTGCCGGACAGTAAAATGTGTTTAAATCACCTCTGCCGCTCCCCTGCCTGCTCTGTTTTCGCCGTTTTCCGGCGTTATAACCCTGTGGATTGAAAACTTCCGCCGGCGCGGCCGGTCTGGTATAAAGGCTGCATTGTTTTAAGAATGGGAGCCTATATGTCAGGAGATCAGAAGCGGCAGCTGGAGCAGAAGCTGTGGAGTATTGCGAATGAACTGCGCGGCAAAATGGATGCCGACGAGTTTCGCGATTATATTCTCGGATTTATCTTTTATAAATATCTGTCAGAAAAACAGTGTTTATATGCCAACAAACTGCTGAAAGGCGAAAAAACGGAAGAGTACCGGAATCTGACAGACAATGATCTTTTAAAAGCCATTCACGATGAATCGCTCGAAACGCTGGGCTATTTTCTGAAACCGGCAGAGCTGTTTGAATCGCTGGTGGAACGGGGCAGTTCCCGCGCGGAAAAATCCGCCGGCGATGAGTCCGCTCCGAACTATATTCTCGACGACCTCGAAAATGTACTGACGCATATTGAGCAGAGTACAATGGGAACGGAGAGCGAAGACGATTTCAACGCGCTGTTTGAGGATATTGATCTGCAGTCAACCAAGCTCGGACGCAGCGTTTCCGCGCGGAATGAACTGATTGTGAAGGTGCTGTCGCATCTGAACGGCATTGATTTTAAGCTGGAGGATACCCGCGCCGATATTCTCGGCGACGCCTATGAATATCTGATTGGACAGTTTGCCGCCGGCGCCGGCAAAAAAGCCGGCGAGTTTTATACTCCGCAGCAGGTGTCCACCGTGCTGGCGCGGATTGTTACCACCGGAAAAAACAAACTGCGGTCGGTTTATGATCCAGCCTGCGGCTCCGGCTCGCTGCTGCTGCGCGTGGCGAAAGAGGCGGACGTGGCGGAATTTTTCGGACAGGAGATGAACCGCACCACCTTCAACCTCTGCCGTATGAATATGATTCTCCACGGTGTGCATTACCGCGATTTTGATATTCAGCAGGAGGACACGCTCGAAGCGCCGCGACATTTAAATTTCCGTTTTGAAGCGGTGGTTGCCAATCCGCCCTTTTCCGCCAACTGGAAAGGCAAAAATAATCCGCTGCACCTGACCGACGAACGGTTCTGTGAATACGGCGCGCCGGCGCCGACCAGTAAAGCGGATTTTGCATTTGTTCAGCACATGATCTATCAGCTGGCCGACAACGGAACCATGGCGTGCGTTCTGCCGCACGGCGTTCTGTTCCGCGGCGGCGCGGAGGGCACAATCCGCCGGCACATGATTCAGGAGCTGAATGTACTGGATGCGGTCATCGGACTGCCGGCAAATCTGTTTTACGGTACATCTATTCCCGCCTGTATTCTGGTGATTAAAAAATGCCGGCAGAAAGATGATTCCATTCTGTTTATCGACGCCAGCGGCGAGGGCCATTTTGAAAAGGTGAAAAACCAGAATGTACTGCGCGACGCAGATGTCGATCTGATTGTGAAAACCTACCGCGAGCGGAATGTGATTGATAAATTCAGCGTTGAAGCCTCGCTCTCGGAAATTGAGGAGAACGACTGGAATCTGAATATCCCGCGGTATGTGGATACCTTTGAAGAGGAAGCGCCGGTGGATCTGGAGGCGGTGGCAAAAGAACTGAAAAAACTGGACGAGCGTATGGTTGAAACGGATCGTGAAATTGCGGGATTCTGTAAAGAGCTCGGCATTCCGGCGCCGTTTTGAATGGATTGAGAGAGGAAAAATGGTAGGGCGGTCAGTCCCTTGACCGCCGCACGCATGCGCAGAATATATTTTAGACAGGATTAACGGGATAAACAGGATTATGAACAACGAATTTTTAACCGCGGATGACGCAGATATAAACAGATGAGAGTTTTTTACAAAAGGGAACAAAGGAAAACGAAGATTCCAATTGCTAATGAACGTTAATGAACGCAAATGAAGAATTATCCAACAGAAGATCGCAAAAAACGCGAAGAAAAATGGTAGGGCGGTCAGTCCCTTGACCGCCGCACGTATGAATGGAATCAAGCCACTGAATACACGAAAAACTGAAAATTTTAGACAGGATTAACAGGATTTTTGAAGAGAGAAAGTTAGCCACGAGAATGCACAAAAACGCACAAAAAAAAGTTCCTGAACTCCGCTTTCCTGAGTTTGAGGGAGAGTGGACAAATAAATCCTTATCAGAATTTCTCATTCCAACTTTTCGGGAAGTGAACAAGCCAACTGCTTTATACAAATCCATTGGTGTACGAAGTCATGCAAAAGGGACTTTTCAAAAAAATGATTTTGATCCTACAAAAGTAGCGATGGAGAAGCTTTTCGAAGTGCGCGAAGGAGATCTTATTGTAAACATTACTTTTGCCTGGGAAGGTGCAATTGCTATTGCAGGGAAATATGATGATGGCGGATTGGTTTCTCATCGATTCCCGACTTATGTATTTAATAATGACATTGTTTGTAGAGATTTTTTTCGGTCAGTTTTTGTTCGAAAACGGTTTCGGTCTGTATTGGAATTAATTTCCCCCGGAGGTGCTGGGCGAAATCGAGTGCTTAGTAAATCTGCATTTTTAAATATACAATGGGATTTCCCTCCTATTCTCCAAGAACAACAAAAAATTGCCGCGTTGCTTTCTGCGGTGGATCGAAGGATTGAGAGGCTGGAGAAAAAACGGAATTTATTGAAAGAGTATAAAAAAGGGCTGATGCAAAAACTGTTCAGTCAAACTCTCCGCTTCACCGACGATAATGGCCGGCCTTTCCCCGATTGGGAAGAAAAACGGTTGGGGGATGTTGCTGAGGTAAATCCATATACTGATGGTTTCCCAGATAGTTTTATATATATTGATTTGGAAAGTGTTGTTGGCGGGCTATTAATCCAAGAAAATCAAGTGAGAAAAGAAAATGCGCCCAGCCGAGCTCAGCGTGTGTTGAAAAAAGGAGATATCCTTTTTCAATTGGTGCGGCCATATCAAAAAAATAACTTTTTCTTTGATCGCAAAGGCGGGTTCGTTGCATCGACAGGATATGCCCAATTAAGAACAAACCAAAATAAAATGTTCCTTTACCACTGGCTTCATATTGAAGATTTTGTCCGAAAAGTTCTCTTGCGATGTACGGGGACGAGCTACCCTGCAATCAATTCGAGAGATCTGGAATCAATTAGAATTTTAATGCCGTGCATTCAAGAACAGAAAAAAATCGCGGATTGTCTTTCTGCAATGGATCGAAAAATTGAACAGGTCGAAAAACGGATTTTACAAGCGCGCGAGTTTAAAAAAGGGCTTTTGCAAAAGATGTTTGTGTAAGCAGTTTGTTGGATGAAAGTGACATAATGGACTGGAATGACGGTGATACTGAAAAGGAGACACTGTAGTTTACTGCCAGTTGCTGGTTATTTGTTGATTAGTTATTAGTGAGAAAATGAAATGCAAGTTGGAACTGCTATTCTAACAGGAGTTATAACAATTTTCACAACAGTGGTTGCTATTCGGTTGGATCGCTGGCTGGATCGTAAAAAAGTTGCTGAAGAGCGAAAAAAGCACGAAAAAGAAGAATTGTTAAAGAAAACAGATCAAATGCTTGATTACATAGAAGAGCTTTTGGGGTTGTTAAGAAATGGTGTAGAATGTTGTAGTCAGCGAGATCAGTTTAAGCGCAAATGGATTTCGTTAAAAAAATTGATTCCGGACAATAAAGAGATGTCACAACTGGTTGCTGATTTTCAAAACGCAGATAGTGCATTAGGATTGGGCCGTTCTGGAATTCGTGATGCGATAAAAGCGATGGAACGATTTAAAAACAAATTAACCGGTTTAATGCGCCGAATGGAATTCCAGAATGAACCGGAAAATTTAAAAAATGGCATAAAAAACTGAAGTGACGGTGATACTGAAAAGGAGATCGTTTATTATTTCACACGGCGAATATCGGGTTGGAAAATGAATTTTTCAACTGCACGAATTTTAGGAAAAGAATGTTTGTGTGAGCGGCATAAAGGAGTGAAATGGCGGTGATACTGGAAAGGAACGATTGTGGCTGAGGGGTTTATTCCTCCGCACGGCGGCTATCAGGATTTGCAGTCGTACCGTAAGTCGCTGGTGGTGTATCAGGCGACGCGCCGGTTTTGCCGCGAGTTTTTCGACCGGTATGACCGCACGATTGATCAGATGGTGCAGGCGGCGCGCAGTGGTAAGCAGAATATTATTGAGGGAAGTGCGGCGTCCGGCACGTCAAAGGAAACCGAGCTGAAACTGACAAATGTTGCGCGTGCGAGTCTGGAGGAATTGCTGGAGGATTACCGCGATTTTATGCGTGACCGCGGAATTGCGGAGTGGGACAAGGAGCACCGCTATGCCCAACGGTTGAGTGTGCTGTGCCGCGAGCCGGAGGCGGATTATGAAACGTTCCGCGCGGCGGTGGAGCACAAGGATCCGGCCATCCGCGTCAACGCGATTGCCGGGCTGATTAAGGTGACAACGTATCTGCTGGATCAGCAGATCCGGCGGCTGGAACAGGATTTCCTGAAAGAAGGCGGCTTGCGCGAGCGGATGACGCGCGCGCGCATTCAGGTGCGGGATGAGCAGAAAAGGAACTGGCGGAAGAAAAATGACGGAAATAACTAAGATAATAGGGAGCGCGGCTTTCGCCGCTTGGGTCGTTTTCGTCTTTTGAAAGAATGTATGACCACACAACCGGAACAGATTTTAGAGGACGGGCTGGTTCGGAAGCTGGTTGAAGCGGGCTATGAGCCGGTTGAGGTGCGCGATGAAGCCTCGCTGTTGAAAAATCTGAAAATGCAGCTTGAGGCGCATAATAATGTTGTGTTGAGCGAAGGCGATTTTCGCCAGATTTTAAACCAGTTGAGCAAGGGGTCGATTTTTGAAAAGGCGAAGACGCTGCGCGACCGGATTGTCTACACGAATGACCGCAATGAGAAGAGGACGGTTGAACTGCTGGATCAGGATGACTGGTGCAAGAACCGCTTTCAGGTGACGCGGCAGGTGACGGTGGAGGGGCGCTACAAAAACCGGTATGACGTGACGATTCTGATTAACGGTCTGCCGCTGGTGCAGATTGAATTAAAGCGGCGCGGGCTGGAATTGAAGGAGGCGTTTAATCAGATTAACCGCTACGAGCGCCATTCGTACGGTTGCGGCGAGGGGCTGTTTCAGTACATTCAGATTTTTGTGATCAGCAACGGGGTGAATACGAAGTATTATGCGAACAACCGTGTGGATCAGCGCAGTTTTAAGCAGACGTTTTACTGGACGGATAAGCAGAATAAGGCGGTGGCACGGCTGTCGGCGTTTGCGGATCAGTTTCTGGAAAAGTGTCATCTGGCGAAGATGGTGACGCGGTTTCTGGTGCTGAATGAGTCGAAGAAGATGCTGATGGTGATGCGGCCGTATCAGGTGTATGCGACGGAGGCGATTATTGAGAAGGTGCAGCACGGGCGCGGCTTCGGCTATGTGTGGCATACGACCGGTTCGGGGAAGACACTGACGTCGTTTAAGACGAGTCAGATTCTGACGACCTTTCCAAAGGTGGATAAGGTGCTGTTTGTGGTGGACCGCAAGGATCTCGATTATCAGACGATCAGGGAGTTTAACAGTTTCAGCCGGGGCAGTATTGACGGGACAAATGATACGCAGACGCTGGTAAAGCAGTTTACGGATAATACGCGGCTGATTGTGACGACGATTCAAAAGCTGAATACAGCGATTAAAAACAAGCGGTTCAGTTCGCTGATGGGGCCGCTGCGCAATCAGCGGATTATTTTTATCTTTGACGAATGCCACCGCAGTCAGTTCGGCGATACGCATAAGGCGATTAAGCAGTTTTTTACGCGCTGCCAGATGTTCGGTTTTACCGGCACGCCGATTTTTGTAGAGAACAGAATGAGCGCTGAAGTCGGACGGCAGACGACGAAGGATCTGTTTGAGGAGCGGCTGCACAGCTATGTGATTACCGATGCAATCCGCGATGAGAATGTGCTGAAGTTTTCGGTGGAATACATGAAGACGTTCCGGCAGCGGAACGGTGACATTACGGATGTGGCGGTGGAGGCGATTGACGAGGAAGAGGTTTTCGGCGCGCCGCAGCGGATGGAGGCGATTGTTGAATATATTGCTGAAAATCATAGCCGGAAGACGCACAACCGTAAATTTAATGCGATTTTCTCTGTGTCGTCGATTCCGGCGCTGATTAACTATTACGCCGCCTTTGATGCGCTGAAAAAATCCGGCGGGCATAATTTGAAGATCGCAGCCATTTTTTCTTATCAGGCGAATGAGGAGGATCAGGACGCCGCCGCGTTTCCGATACAGGATGATGAGACGGAGCTGCATTTGCTGGAAACCGGCAATGAATACAAAACATCACATTCGCGTGATTCGCTGGAAACATTCATCGGCGATTATAACCGCCTGTTCGGCTCTAATTATACGACCCGAGATGCAAATTCTTTTTATAATTATTATAACGATGTCGCCCGCCGGATGAAAGAGGGTCAGATTGATCTCCTGCTGGTGGTGAATATGTTTCTGACGGGTTTTGACAGCGAACGGCTGAATACACTTTATGTGGATAAAAACCTGAGATACCACGGTTTGATTCAGGCCTTCTCACGCACAAACCGCCTGTGTAAGGAGCTGAAATCGCAGGGCAATATCGTCTGCTTCCGCAACCTGAAACAGCATGCGGATGACGCCGTCCGGCTCTTTGCGGATAATAACCCGCCGGAAACAATTTTTATTGATCCGTATGAAGAGTACGTGAGGCGGTTTAATGAGGCATATATACAACTGATCCACGTTGCGCCGTCGGTGAACAGCGTTTCTCAACTGCAGGATGAGGAGCAGGAGCTGGAGTTTATTAAAATATTCCGGACGCTGATCCGCCTGCTGAATATTTTAAAAAGCTTCACCCAGTTTACCTTTGATGATCTGTCGATGACGGCGCAGCTGTTTGAGGATTATAAGAGCAAATATCTCGATCTGCATGACAAGGTGACGCTGGCGCTGCAAAAAGAAAAGGTGTCGATCCTGCAGGATATTGATTTTGAGCTGGAACTGATCCATCGCGATGAGATTAATGTGGCCTATATCCTGCGGCTGCTGGCGGAACTGAAAGAGGCGCCGGTGGTTGAACAGGCGGAGAAAAAACAGAAGATTCTGGAACTGCTGAACAGCGAGGCGGAACTGCGCAGTAAACGCGAACTGATCGAACGCTTTATTGAGAAAAATCTGCCGCAGATCGGCGATCCGTCCGAGATTCCGGAAGCGTTTGAAGTTTACTGGGAAAGAGAACAGGCGCGCGCATTTGAAAAACTCGCCGGCGATGAAAATTTAAACACTGAAAAACTCGATAAAATTATTAGCGATTATCTCTTTACCGGCAAGAGCCCACTGCGCGACGAGATTGTTGAAATGATGAAAACCAGGCCCGGCCTGCGCGACCGCGCGAAAACCGCCACGCGCATTCTGGATAAAATTTTTAGTTTTATTGAGACCTTTTTAACCGGGGTTTAAACAATGAATTCTGCCGAAAAACAGAATCTGATTATTTATACAACCAAAGGCGGTAAAGCTTCTGTCGCTTTATATGCGCAGGACGGCAATGTTTGGCTGAACCGGAATCAGTTGGCAGAACTTTTTGCCGCCTCAGTTCCAAACATCAGTATGCATATATCCAACATATTTAAAGATAATGAGTTGGATGAAACTCTAGTTGTTAAGGATTTCTTAACAACTGCCCTGGACGGTAGAAACTATCCGTGCGGTGCAACCGAATATGGGGCTGACGTCATGGGAAGGAACTGTTGTTAGCAAGCAAGATATTATCATGGCAAAAAATTATTTAACGACGGATGAAATCGAAGAGCTGGCACAGCTTGAACAATTAATTAAAGGGCAAAAACACCAATGAAACTAATTCTGTTTATTGGAATCGGCGGATTTTTCGGCGCGATTGCACGTTACGCACTGAGTTCTGCGACACACGCATTTTTCGGTGGGCGCGCTGCCGGTTTCCCGGTCGGCACGCTGGCGGTAAACCTGCTGGGCTGCCTGCTGCTTGGTTTTGCGGTACGCTGTTTGTCTGGCCGGTTCCCGGTGATACGCGAACTGGAGTTGGCTCTGACGGTAGGATTTTTCGGCGCGTTCACAACATTCTCAACGTATGCATACGACACACTGCTTTTGGCGGAACAGGGACGGTATGCAGGTATGATTTTAAATCTGCTGCTGAGTAATGGACTCGGCTTTCTGGCGGTCTGGGGCGGTTGGCGGCTGGGTGCGCTGATGTAAGTTTTTATAACATAGTTTTTCGGTATGTGCGGACGGCGTGTTCAGTCCGGAAGCAATGACGGGTGCGTGAGGTTCTCTGCCGGATTAACTTTTAAATCCGTTTTATCGGCATTTAAAAAAAATCGAAGCGTTTTAACCATGGTGCTCGGGCAGGGACTCGAACCCTGAAGGCATTGCTGCCACTAGCCCCTCAAGCTAGCGTGTCTACCAATTTCACCACCCGAGCATGAAGCTAAAGGAAAGCGCAAAACGTAGCGGTTCATCTCCGCCGGAGCAAGCGATATGTTGTCGGTTTTTAATTTTAAATCCGAACAGTGCGCAAACCGGAGTGTTCAACCGGATTGATCTGCTGTTTGTTTTTTCGCTGTTCTTTTTCCGGCATGTTTTCAGCGTATCCGGATTTTTCGGCAGGGTGTGCCAAAGAAATACGGCAATAACAAGAACGGGCAGAACGCGGCGGAGATCAGAAGAATTTTTCCATCACCTTTTATTTGCCGAAAATATTTCCAACGCCTTTTTTGATTGAATCGGCGGCATCTTTGGTTGCATCCACCGCACCTTTGGCCGCGTCTTTCGTGACTTCAGTGGCACTTTTCGCAGCATCAGAAGCGGCGCTGCCGATGTTTTTAGTGAGATCGCCGGCGGATGCAACCAGTTGTGTGATGGCGTGCGTGACGGAACTGAAAATTTCTTTGGCGGCTTCCACCGGCGTTGCGCCGCCTTTTTCTTTGCCGATGTCTTTCAGGTGCACCGGCGGCAGCGGCAAGGTTATCCGGCGCCCGCCGGCGGCGGTGATGGACACATTCACTTTTGCACCGTTAAGCTGGAAATCTTCAATAATCACTTTTTTTGCCGGCGCGGCTTTTTCTGCCGGTGTTTCTGCAGCGGCAGTTTCCTCTGCCGGCACGGTTTCGGGAGATGCAAGATGATCCTGAATCGCGCTCAGATTGCTTCCGCGCAGCGCGCGTTCATAGGTAACACCCGGTTCGCGGATCAGAATTTCTTTAATAACGATAGTATCGCTGAAGAGTGATTTGGTGCAAAGATTGATTTTAAATTCGCCGAGTTCCATCGCACTCGGTGTGTTGAATCCTGCCGGGTTGCCGACGACGAGGCCTTTCAGGTTCACGGTGCCGGTGAACGGATTAATTGAAACGCTGTGCAGTTCAATCGGTACACCGATAATTTTCGGTCCGACAGTTGTTACGCCGGTTTTAATGATGGTTCCGAGCAACAGCAGTACGGCAGCAATCAGAACGACGAGAATGATACCGGTGATAGCCAGAATTTTTTTCATATGAACTCCTTAATGATATCTCCGGATACTCTATTCTCCGGAGAAAAAGTTTCCAATTTCTTTTTTGATTGTTCCGGCGGCATCTTTTGCTGACTGCCCCGCTGACGAAGCCGCATCCGTTGCGGCATTCCCGATGGAAGTGAAAATACTTGCCGCCGCTTCCACCGGTGTTTTGTAATCGCTTCCGCCAATATCCTGAAAAGTAATTGTCCGGCGCGGCAGTACCAGATGGGAATCGGTGGAGCGTGTTGTAACGTGCACCGCCGCTTGATCAAGCACTACATTGCGAATGATAATCCGTTTCGATACCGCGCCGGTTTTTCCTGATTCTTTTATGGATTGCTTGAGATTGTCCTGCAGTGCGCTCAGATTGCTTGACCAGAGCGATTTTTCGTATGTGATTTCGGGGCGGAATGAATAGATTTTTTTTACAACGATGGTATCGGCAAGAAATGATGTGACAGCAAAATGAGCTCTTAAATGTCCAAATTTCATTGCCGGCCCGGAACTGTAGTCCTCTGGATTTTGAATTGTTAATCCATAAAGATGCACGGTGGCAGTGAACGGATTTATGAGGACAAATCTCAAGCCGACGTTTGTGTTGAGCCATTTCGGCCCCGCCTTTCCGGCGGCAATATGAATGGCAATTCCTGAAACCGGCAGTGCAGCAGCCAGCAGCAGCATCAGCACAGAATAGATATGGAACCGGATATTTTTCTTGACGGATTGCTTCCCTTTTACCGGTGAAGTTTTTTTCCACTGTTTCTTTTTTGTCATAAACAAAAAGCCGGCGCGAAGCCGGCTTTCAGAGTAGAAGTCCGTTTGAATTAATCACAGAAATCAAAATAAACCACTTCATTGTTCACGGCGTACAGTTTTCCTTTGTTCAGTACACCGATTTTTTCACGCTGTACATCGCAACGTTCAGCAGCAGTTTTGGCCGCTTCTTCCGTTGTGGCACGATCGTAATCGTATGCAAACGTCCATGCACCGCTCGGATCAACTGCGCAAACAAAAACCTTTTCGCCCGGCAGATCCTTATACCGCAGGAACGGGCCGTTCATTTCTTCCGGCGGCATCAGACGGCAGACTGCATTCTTAGAAGCACAACCGTAAACCAGTAAAAGAGCCGCAACTGATAATCCAACTTTAATCAATAACTTCATCACACATCTCCTTTAAAAATGATCGCATTAACGTCAAGAAACCTTAAAATCATCTATAAGTCAATAAGAAATCAAGTGGTGAATATCTAAATAACTGTTATGAGAAAATTTAAAAACAAAATTATCCCCCGGAATTTTTTAACACATCTCCCCTTGTCCCCGTTTTTAATCATTTTTCGGCAATTTCAGCCAAAATATTCTAAAAATTTGCGGTTTTTGCGAGAAACTATCAATTTGCATTTATTATTTGCGATTTTGGCGTTGGCGGCATTGCCGGTTTTCTAAACGTTCTTTAATCTAACCTTCTACGCATAACCAAGTTTACGAAGAATCCAAAAATTTTTCCGCCACTCTTTTTCGACTTTGACCCAAAGTTTGACCTTCACCGGCACGCCGTACATTTCGGAAAGCTCTTGGGCCGCCTGATACTGAACACTTTTCAACAGCCGCCCCTTTTCGCCGATCACAATGCCCTTCTGCGAATAGCGCTCTACCAGCACGTCCGCTTCCACCGTCCACTCTTCCGGCGCTTCATGAATGCTTTCAACCCAGATCGCCAGCGCATGCGGCAGTTCATCATGCAGGCGTTCAAAATATTTTTCACGGATCACATCAGCCATATTCAGCTTACGCGGATAATCCGTTAAAATATCTTCAGGAAAAAGCGGCGGACCTTCGGGCATGGCGGAAAACAGCGCGGATGTTAACTCCGGCAGCCCGCCGCCGTTCAGCGCCGAACCGGCGATCCATACCGGAGACATCAGGCTGTTTTTTTCGCCGGCAATGTCGCACCATAGTGTTTTGTATCCCTCTAAATGCTTTGCACCGGCATCGGTTTTATTCAGTAGAATCAAACATGGCACGTCGTCCTTCATCAACCGGCGCATCCAGCCGTCATCCTCCTGACGCGGTGCAACAGATGCATCAAGCACCAGCAAGACCGCATCGGCGCCGTTTACTGACGCGCGCGCCATTTTATTCAGGTTCTTGCCCAGTTCGCCTTCTGCCTTATGCACGCCCGGCGTATCCAGAAAAACGAGCTGTCCGCGCGGTTCCGTTAAAATCGCGCGAATCACATTGCGTGTCGTTTGTGCCGTATCGCTGACGATGCTCACTTTTTCACCGACCAGCGCGTTCAGTAAGGTTGATTTACCGACGTTAGTCCGTCCGACTACCGTAATAACACCGGATTTTAAAATTTCATGCTGTATCTCTGTCATTCAAAACAACATGCCACGTTGCATCCGCGCCGGACAGTATAAAATCAACGTACACGAAACTTCTGCACGCAGAACCGCAAAGAAACAAAGGCGGAACGCGACCTCCGGGCGCGTTTGAGCGTTATTGAATGATTCAAATTTATGGCGGCCAAGGCCCGGCCGCCCTACCCGCCAAAAGCTCTGCGACTTTGCGTGGAAAATTTCTGCGCCAGAGACACAAAGGGGAAAAAGATCGTTAATGTTCAACATTCAATTCTCAACGCTCAATTTTTTTCTTGAGCACTGACGCAATTAAAATCCGTGTAAATTTTGTATGTCCCGGCAAATTTTTCTCTATCTCTGCCTTGTTTCCATCCGTTTATATCCGTTCAATCTGCGGTTAATTAAAATAACATAAAATCAATACACATGAAACTTCTGCGGCTCTACGAAAAACTGCTGAACGAATATGGTACGCAAAACTGGTGGCCGGCGCGCACACGCGCCGAAATGATCGCCGGCGCCATTCTCACGCAAAACACCGCGTGGAAAAATGTCGAGCGCGCCATCACAAATCTGCACCGGAACGGCGCACTCAATTTGGGAACGCTCTATAAAATTCCGGTGCCGGAGCTGGCCGAGTGGATTCGGCCCGCCGGATATTTTAATCAGAAAGCCGGCTGTCTAAAAAATTTTGCATCGTTACTGCATGAAAATTACACTGGTAAACTCGACCGGCTTTTCAAACTTGGAACCGATGAGCTGCGTGCAGTATTGCTCGCCGTAAAAGGCATCGGCAAAGAAACAGCCGACTGCATTCTGCTCTACGCCGCCAAACGTCCGGTGTTTGTGGTTGATGCTTATACGCGCCGGTTTCTCGCCGCCCACGGATTTGAAGCCGAATCAAAGCTGCCTTACGATGCCGTCGCCGGAACTTTCACCGCGCAGCTTCCTGAAGATGTTCAGCTTTTCAACGAATATCATGCGCTTATCGTTCGATGGGGAAAATTTCATTCAAATCACAAAGACAGTCAGTCATGTTAAACGAAACTTGAAACGGAAATTATTCAACCTGATAGACTTTAACATCGCTGAATAATGCCGTTCGCATATACATTTGGCGCAGTCCAATACGGCCTTCATTCGTATCCGGCAGATCCGGATTGCTCATTTTGCAAACAAGCGTCTGCGCCGGATTTTCAACACGCATGAAAATTTCTTTGCCGCATTTGATTACCGTAATGTGATGTTTCACACCCGGTTCAAAAAAATCTTGCGGAAAATAGTCCGGGATCAGATCGGTATTTTTCAGTCCGGCACCGGAGAGAATGTAACGCCGGCCGCGAATATACTGCTCGCGCTCAGCGCCGAAATTCGGAAACGCGGCAAAACTGATATGATAAAGATTCATATGATTAAAATACATTTTCATCGCCGGAATCCGGCGCAGTTCATTCCACTTCGTAATATCTTTGGCATACGGCCCATCCCCGCTGCCGGTGGCATGAAAATAAAGAATGCTCACGCAGCGCGTTTCAAAATCAAGTTTTGTATAATTAAATTCAATTTTAATGTCGCCGGAAAATTCCTGCTTCGTCCACAGAACCATGTGATGTGCATCATTTAAAAACTGCGGGCCGGCAGCCAGTTTCATTCCGTCAGTTGAATTTTCAACAGACGCAATCTCTCCGTCAAGAAACCACTTGTCATTCCAGTCGCCGGTGCAGTCATCCGCAAACACCTGCACCCACTGCGCATCATTCGCTTGATTAAATTCCATCGTATTATCGCTGAAAATAACTCCGGCAATCAGCACCAAACAGCAAATAAACCCTTCCATCTTCATTCCTAATTAATACACCGGTTCGCCGAGCACGGTGGAAACGGCAGCCAGTGCTTTTTTAACTTCTTCCGGCGAACCTTTAATGGCGAGCGTCACCGCGCCTTCGGCACCGGCGATACCGCCGGAAGCGAGCTGATAGACATCAACATTCGCGAATTGTTTGATGGCTTCGATTTCTGTGAAAAGTTCGCCGGGCAGAACTTTAATCCACGGAATTTTTCCACTGGCATCGCGGTCCGCGCGGCTGATTTTTTCAAGCTCATCCAGATTCTGCGACGTCTGCTTTTCGAGTCCGACGGGGATGATCAGACGAATGCCTGGTTTTTCAATGAACGGCAGAAACATGCCCATCGTGCCGCCGGTCGGATGGCCGATGCACACTCCGGCTTTGCCTTCACGATAATTGACCAGATTCGCGCCTTTAAAAATAATGTCGCCCTTCTGCATCGAACGCAGTCCGGCAATCAATGTTGCATCCGGATCAACCGCACCATTACGCAAAATCAGTTCCCCGAGCGGTTCGCCGTCCGGCGCGACAGGTTTGGAATTCGCCGGCTGAATCCGGCCGGTCATAAACACACCGCGCGCCAGATTGGTGTACAGGATTTCTTCGACGAGATACGAATTTGAACTGCCGCGCGTAATAATCACTACGCCGTTGTTCAGCTTGTCCTGCACGGGAGGATATTTTGCGAGGCCTTTAGCAATCAGCCGTTTTCCTTCCGCCACCGTCAGCGTTACCTGCTGAACCACCGCGTTTTCATCTGCGTTCATCACCGCTCCTTTTTCAACCGATTTTTCTCGCCGTTCACACGCCGGAATAATTCCCAAAACGCTCAATGCAAAAATGAATCGAATCCCGTTTTTCATATACACTCTTTTATCCTTTAAAAACAAAAAACTTACGACCGGCGTAATTGACGAGCAGTGCAGAAATCATTGCAGCGACATACGAATATGTGGTGGCGAGTCCGAAGAACCGGATGAGAACGTCGCCGACAAATGTGCCGGTAAAAAAAGAAATCAGCGAAACACCGTAGAACAGCATAAATTCGTGATGCCGTTTGTGTCTGCCGGCTTTGAACACAAACAGTACATTCAGAATATAGGCGGTGAGATTTGAAAAGATGAAACAGATGATTTTGTCAATCCAGTAATTCCGCAGCCGGAGATGTTCGGAAATTTGCTGAATATCGAACCCCGCCCGGCGAAGCAGCGCCGTGAACGGATCGCTTTCCGTCAGCGCCGGAAAAATCAGCCAGGCGGCAATGAAGAAAATGAAAATATCCACCGCCGTGGCAATCCCGCCGCAAACGCCATACTTAATAAACTGCACAACCGGGTTGTCTTTGTTGGCTAAAAACTCAGTGACCTTTTTTTTCATGGCGCGAAGTCTGCCGGTTCTCCGGCGGGTTGACGATCCATTTTTCTGCGCTATAGTTTTTCGTATGACAACAGAACTCGCAGAACATTTGAAGCATGACCGGTTTATTGAACATGTCGGAATTGAACGGTTCCTTTGTGACAACGGAACATGGTCGGCACGATTAACTGTTGAGCCGAAACATCTCAACGGCCTCGGAATCATTCAAGGCGGCGCAGTGTTCACCTTAGCGGATCACGCCTTTGCAATTGCATCGAATACGGATGATCGAACGTCGGTCGGATTACAGACGAGCATGTCATTTCTCGCGCCGGCAAAAGAAGGCGATATGCTGACTGCCCATGTCCGCGAAGTGAGCCGGCGGCGGACGGTATCGCTCTACGAAGTGGAAATCGTGAATGAACAATCCGGCGATCTCATTGCGCTGTTTACCGGCACGGCATACACGCTGCATAAAGTAAAGTAGACGCGGCGGAAACGCCGCGTCTACTTTATTTCCTGCAACCCGTCGGCGCGGAAAAGTCTGATTTGAATTTCCTCTTTATAAAGCTCCACACGCCCGCAAACCCGAATCATTTTTCCCGGCGCCGGCAGCCGGTCGCCCATCACAATCATTACGTCGTCCCAGAACACAACCGGAACAGAAATTCCGGCGCTTTCAATAAGTAAACGGTACGGCATTCGTGAATGCGGCAGCGAAATTTCAACGGATGTCAATACGCCGCGCACCGCCACCGTTTTTCCCTCCAGTGCCGGAATAATTTCTGCAAGCTGAAGTTCCGGCGGCGGGACGATGTCCGGCAGCGCTTGGCGATACAGGATAAACTGCTCTGCCGCCGACAAACATAAACTGTATTCAAAATCCTGAGCGGCATTCAGATTGCCGGTCACTTCAACCCGGTCACCGTGCTGCGGAATTTTTCCGGCATGCCGTAACGATGACGTAACCGCTCTGCCGCCGGAAACAGCAATTACACCGGTGCCGTCGTCCACTTCAAAAATAATCCCGCCGCGTTTCAATTGCGTGACTTGTCCGGAAACTTCACCGCGGATTTTAATCTGTTTAAAATTCATTTCCGGTGAAAGGTCGGCAATGCGGATTTCCGGCGTACCGGGTTGAAACAAATAAATGCAAAACAAAACAATTCCGGTACCGGCAAAAACCGGAGTAATGATGCGCCGGAATTTAATATTGGTTATATTGGAAAATTTCATTCACATCTCTATACTTAAAAAGAAATGCGAGTGATAGAAAAATATAAGACAGGGTTGCCGCTCCCTGCTGTCGCTACTTTCTTTCAGAAAGCCACTCTTCGAGTCCAGCCTGTCCGCGCATGCATAGTTGTGGGGCAGACATTCCTGTCTGCCCTGCGCAGGCAGGAATGCCTGTGCCACATTTTCTGCGCCGGCGTGGACAGGCAGGATGCCTGTCCGGCATTAGAATGCACCGAAAAGAATGGTGCTGAAGGTAGTGACCGGTGAAGTTTCGCGCATATCGTCAATGGCGGCGCGCAGTTCGGCGAGGAGCTGCTGCGCTTCAATATAGATGGAATCGTCGGTCATAAGTTTACCGAGCGTGCCCTCGCCGTTTGCCAGATCGTCGCTGATCTTGCTGAAATTCGCCAGCATGCTGTGAATATTGACATAGACCTCTTCATCCTGGATTAATTTTCCGAGCGTGCCTTCACCGGATTTCAGTTTATCGGTGATTTCGCGGACGTTCCCCATGGTGGTTTGCAGATCGGCGTACAGCGTTTCGTCTTCGGAAAGCAGCTTCCCGATCGTTCCTTTGCCCGCGGCGAGGCGTTCGCTGACCTGCCGGAGATCTTCAGTAATTGCATTGAGATTATTATATACCTGATCATCTTTCATCAGTTTGCCGAGCGTGCCCTCGCCGGCACTGACGTCTTTGATCATATCTTTAATTTCAGCAACGGCGATACCGAGATCGTCAAACACATTTACCGGCGTTATACCGTACACGCCGGCATCCGCCGGGATCGGCCCCGCAGTCAGCGGCCCTTCATAAATTTTCATCTGCTTCCCGCCGAGCAGCGATGAATCGGTGATTTCAATCCGGTAGCCGGTGCGCAGCTGCACTGCAACATCGAGATCGGCGTGAACGAATACACCGCCGTGTGTGAGATCAGTGGTTTTTACAACGCCGACTTTGGTGCCGCGCAAAAATACATTATCGCCGGGACGCAGTCCGCCGATCTCTTCAAAGTGCACTGCAAGCGGATAATACTCTTTAAAAAAATTCTTCCGGCTGAGCACGATTGTAAAAATGCCCAGCACAATCAGAGTGAGGAACACGAAAAATCCAACCAGCACTTCGATGTTTAACGTTCTGTTTTTAGGCATGGGTCTGCATTCCTTTCTCCCAGTCGCCGCGGCGCAGGATATATTGAGATTCGAGAAACCGCTGCACGGTTTCATTTTTCGAGTTAATAAAATCCGCCGGCACGGCATTCTCCACGATGCTCCCGCCGTCGATCATCATAATGCGCGTTCCGATGGAGAGCGCACTTTGCAAATCGTGTGTGACAACCACGCTGGTTGCGCCGAGTTTTGCGCGCAGGCTGTCGATCAGTTTATCAATCTGGCGCGACATGACCGGATCGAGTCCGGAGGTCGGTTCGTCATATAAGATAATTTCGGGTTCCATCACGATCGCGCGCGCGAGTCCGGCGCGCTTCTGCATCCCGCCGGAGAGATCCGCCGGAATTTTTTCGCCGGCGTCCTGCATATTCACCAGCGCAAGTTTCTCCTGCACCGTTTTCGAAATTTTCTCTTCGGTCAGTTTTGTTTTTTCGCGCAGCGGCAGCGCAACGTTTTCAAATACGCTCATCCACTGCAGCAGCGCCGCATGCTGAAACAGAAACCCGAACCGGCGGCGGATGCGCTCGAGCTCCCGGCCGCGCGCCGCACTGATTATATCAGCGCCGATCCGGACTTCACCGCTGTCCGGCGTCATCAACTTCACCATGTGTTTCAGCGTCACACTTTTTCCGGCGCCGGAAAGTCCGACAATCACGCAGGTTTCACCGCGCAGGATTTCGAAGCTGACGTTATCCAGCACCTTCCGCCCGCCGAGCCGTTTTGTAACTTTATCAAAAACAATCATACGTAAAATATCCGTGTGATCATATAGCCGATAATCAGAATCAGCAGAAACGAAATCACCACCGACAACCGCGTTGCGCGACCGACGCCGACCGCGCCGTTGCGCGTGGTCATTCCCTGATAACACGCCACCGTAGCGATAATCACACCGAACATCGTCGCTTTAAACAGTCCGGTATATAAATCTTTATTCACTGCGTATTGAATCGCATTATCCATATACGCCTGGAATGCCACGCCGAGCTGCGTTTTGCCCACTACACCGCCGCCGAGCAGCCCGATCAGGTTTGTGTAGACCGTCAGCAGCGGCATCATCACTGCCAGTGCCACCAGACGCGGCATCACCAGAAAACGGTTCGGAGCAATCGACATCACTTCCAGCGCCGCAATCTCTTCCGACACCGCCATTGTTCCGAGCTGTGCCGCGATGGACGACCCGACGCTTGCCGCAATAATCAGCCCCGCCATCATCGGTCCCATCTCGCGAATCATCACTTCCATCACCAGCATACCGATATTCACTTCCTGTCCGTACTGCCGGAGAATCAATCCTGTTTGCAACGCGAGAATCATTCCGGTGAAGAATGCCACCACTGTGATTACGCCGAGACTTTTAATTCCTGCAACATACATTTGCATGACCGCTTCACGGCGCGCACGCGGATGAAATACGGTAGGAATATAGGCCGCTGCCGAAGCCAGCATCAGTATCGCCGCGCCGGCGCCTTGACACGCCTGCAGCACATCACGCCCCAGCCGGGAAAACATTTCCGGTTCCCGATTCCCGATTCCCGATTTTTTATCTGTATGCATCCTGCTCAAATTTTTTACCCAGAGAGATCAACTTCTCTGAATTTCTGTGTATTCTATGGTTTTATCTTTCCTGCTTCTTTGTAAAAAATCATTCTGTTCCGGTCTCTTTCCCGCCGAAACGCAAAAACCACAGCAGACGCACCTGCCGGTTTTCTGTATCCTTTTTATACGCTGCCAGCCCTCGCAGTAAAGACCATTCCTTCTCTCCGTCTGCCGGTTTTTTTTCGCTGTGCCAGAGAAACCAGAGCGTATCGGTTGAAATGGTTCCGGCATCATCTGTCCGCCGGTACAATGTCCATAGCGGCGCCCAGTTGCGCTCCACCGGCGGCGTGTCGCGGACCGGCCAGAGTTCGAGCAGACGAAAGCGTGATGATGTTCCGGTGCGCCGGTGGCTCATCAGCGGCCAGACGTGCCAGTAACGCGAAACTTCGGGACACTCATCCAGTGCAACCGTTTCATCGCACAGCACACTTTTTTCAAAAAAGAAGACCGGCACGACGCGATGACGGATATAAATCAAATCCGCTTCCTTCTGTCTGCCGGAGAAAAAAACCGGCCAGAGAAAAAATGTCCGCCGGTCTTCGCCGCGATGATATTCCCGGCGCCCCCACACCGGCCACACATATAATTTACTGCAGCGCTCATCCGTTACGCGCTGAAAAAACGGCCAGGGACAGTACACTTTATCCTGCTTCTCCCCGTCCGTAAAACGAAAGAACGGCGGCACAATCCAGTGCGTACTTTCAATCTCCGTTTTCGCGCGACCGTAAAGCGGAAACAGAATCCATGCTGAACCCTCATTGCCGGGATAATAATACTCTGCCGACGTCCAAAACGGCCACAGCACAAATTTTTTATCATATTTTCCGGCAAGCGACGACTGTCCGTAAAACGGGAATACGCGGTCGCGCGCAATTCCATCGCCGCGCGTATGCGAAATCACCGGCCACAATACACTCGTTGTCTTCACCTCGTTGATCCGGCTCCTGGCATACACCGGAAAAAACACAAACGAAATCTCATCGCGTCCTAAAAACTCGTGAATCGTTCCGCCGAATGGGAACAGCGCAAAATAATTTTCACCGGCGGCATCACGCCCCTGGAAATAAACCGGCAGCAGCCAGCGCCGGATACGCGGATCGTTCTGATTGCTCTTTTCAAAATTATGCGTAAACCAGAAAATCAGCGCACGCGATGCCGCCTCCTCCTTAAACTCTTTACGCGAATAGAGCGGCCACAAATAATCACGGATCTCACCCTCCGGCACCGTCGCATGCGAATAAAACGGACGTACCGCAAAGAAGGTCCCGCCGTTTGTTGCTACGTTTGCATACAACGGAAACAGCGTTCCCGCCGGCAGTGCGCCGGCGACAAAAACCATGCATAACAACAACGCCGTTTTTTTCATCTCACGACAGAGTAACACGTTCTTAAATAATGCAAAATTATTTTTAACCGGCGGAGTTGTCCTGTTTTTCTAACCACTAATTTACACTAATTATTAGTGCCGATTAGTGTAAATTAGTGGTGAAATTCTTTCTCCCGTTTTCTGCCTATAAAATCCGTTTTATCCGCGGTTAAATTTTTACGGTGCGAAACCGATGGCAATCCGGTCGTATCCGGCATAATCCTGTTTAATTTCAACCCGCTGAAAACCGTTTTCAATCAAACACCGGCGCACTGCGTCGCCCTGATTGTAACCGAATTCCAGAAAAATTCCGGCACCGGACTTTAAAGCCGCTTTTGCCTGCGGCATGAGTCTGCGAATCAGATCCATTCCGTCCGCGCCGCCGTCCAGCGCCAGGCGCGGTTCAAAATCGCGCACCGACCGATCCAGCGTCATACACACCGCCGAAAAAATATAGGGCGGATTCGCAACAACGGCGTCGATGGATTTTTCTTTAAATAAAGTAGACGCGACGCCCTCGTCGCGTAACGTGCGCAGGGAACGCGACGAGGGCGTCGCGTCTACTTTTAGCAAATCCCCCTGTACCGCCGTAAAACGCTCCTCAAATCCCAGCGCCGTCGCATTCTCTTGTGCCAGCGACACCGCGTCCGGTGAAATATCTACCGCAACAACGTTTGCGTTTGGAATTTCATTCAACAGCGACAGCCCCACGCATCCCGTTCCCGTTCCTACATCGACAATCTGCAAAGTAGACGCGACGCCCTCGTCGCGTTCCCTGCGCACGTTACGCGACGAGGGCGTCGCGTCTACTTTATCCAGAACAGCCTGAACCAGCAGCTCCGTCTCCGCTCTTGGAATCAGCGCGCGCGCATCGCATTTAATGTTTAGACCGCGAAAATCCACATGACCAATAATATATTGCACCGGCTCACAGAAAACCGCGCGCGCAATCAGCGATTCAAATTCGACTGTCTGTTCCGGCGAACATTCACAAAAATAAACCTCCAGCGGTTTGCATTTCAACAGATACGCCGCCAGTTCCTCTGCGGTCCGCTTTGCATTTCCGTGTCCGGCGGCTTCCAGTTGTTTTATGGATTCAGTCAGATTCATTCGATGTGCCGGAAATTTTTAATCATTCACTCTTTTTCCGATCAGGGAAAACGGCCCCGTCCAGTCAATTTTAACGTTTACCAGTTCGCCCAAACAATTCTCTGATGCTTCAAAAAAGACGAGTTTGTTGTGCGGCGTACGGCCGCGCCAGCGGTTTTTATTTTCCTGAAATTCTTCCACCAGAACTTCCACCGTCGTGTTGAGCAGCGCCGCCGATTTTTCAGCGTTGATCCGTGTGACGAGTTCATCCAGTCGCACACGCCGATTTTCTTTTTCGTCCGCCGGAACATCGTCTTTCATGCGTGCCGACAGCGTGCGCGGGCGCGGTGAATATTTCGCGATGTGATGCATATCCATCCGCAACTCTTCCGCGAGTTTCATCGTTTCCTGAAAATCTTCTTCCGTCTCGCCGGGATAGCCGACGATGACATCGGTGTTGATTGATGCGTCCGGCACAAATTCGCGAATGCGCTGAATGATTGCGCGGTATTCCGCCTGCGTATAACCGCGCCGCATGGATTCCAGAATCCGGTCGCTGCCCGCCTGAAACGGCAGTTCAAAATAGGGACAGACTTTTTCTGTTTCCGCCACGGCGCGAATCAGTTCATCGTCCATATACGCCGGATGACTCGTGAGAAAACGAACGCGCAGAATTCCGTCGATCTTTGCTACTTCTTTCAGCAGCCACGCGAGATTAATTCCGTCGCCGAGATCAAAACCGTAACGGTCAACAATCTGCCCAAGCAGATTTACTTCCTTGATGCCCTGCTCCGCCAGCGAACGAACTTCGGACAGAATTTCTTCCGGCGCACGGCTGCGATCCGGCCCGCGCCGGTACGGAATAATGCAATACGAACACGCGTGCGAACAGCCGAGCGTCACCGGCACAAACGCCGTCACCGTTTTGTCACGGTTCACCGCCGGCAGACGGTAATCCGCCAGCTCAACCTGCGCGCGGCTCAGATGACTGTACGGATCGTGCTGCAGAATAAAATCAATCAGCGCATCGGTTTGCGACGGCGCCATAAAGATATCTACAAACGGAAAACGATCCGCTAAATTCTCCGCTTCGCGTTTACCGACCATACAGCCCATCAGAGCAATAATCATGCCGCGCCGGCGCGCCGTTTTCACGCCGCCGAGTGCCGTCAGTTTTGCCACCGCTTTATCTTCCGGCTGCTGACGCACCACACAGGTGTTCAGCACCGCAATATCCGCGTCATCCGCTTTACGCGTCTCAACAAAACCCAGCGCTTCAAGTTGCGACGCCAGATGCCGGCTGTCCGCCTCGTTCATCTGACATCCAATCGTCCAAATGTGATATGTTCCAGTCATTTTTTGTAAAATCTTTTTTGTCTTATAGATTGAGCTTCAAAGAATTCTGTTGTAGATGGATTGCCGTTATTTTACCAGAAACAAATTGGGACAAGATGAAAGCTATACACCTAATTCAGAAAGATCCAAAGCTCAGACCATGTCCCGTTGAAAAAGGATCTTCTACATATAAAAGCGGATTCTGGAACATATCAATTGGACGAGCGCCTGAATTTATAGGTGCAGACATATATTTTCATGAACAACAGATGGAACCATCATTTTTCGGAGGAAAAATCGTTTCGTTTGAAATCAAAGAAAATGACCCATGGGCTGGACGAATTATTTTTATACTTGAATCATTACGTGATCACAAAGGAGTAAAAACTTCTCGAGGTGGTTGGAGTATGGAAATGAAAATTATTGAGTAACATTGAAGGAATCAAATGATTGCAAAATTAATAACAGGTTTTTTAGCAAGATTCACAATTTCGCTGTTTCGACATCCTAATCCTGATAAAAAACAAGAATTCACAGCTCCAGACAAAGTCATTATTAATGACGGTCGAACAAGGTGTCCTGAATGCGGAGCACCTTATGATATTAAGGATTATCGAGATGATGTTGCAAAAATTTTCTGTTCAACGTGTAAGGCTCAACTAAATAAAATAGAATAACTCAATGTAGGATAGGCTTCCAGCCTGTCCTACATTATCACGCTTTCCCGCAAAGCGTGAGCATCACAGCTTTTTGGGCGTGAAGACGGTTTTCGGCTTCGTCGAAGACAACGGATTGCGGGCCGTCGATCACTTCGGCGGTTTGTTCATAACCGCGCATGGCCGGCAGACAGTTCATAAAAATTGCATCGGGCTTGGCGTGCCGCATCAGTTCGCCGGTGACCTGATACGGTGTGAAGAGTTTAATGCGCACGGCCTCTTCCTCTTTCGGAATGTGATAGCTCATCCACGAATCCGTATAAACCACATCGGCATCTTTAACGGCTTCCACCGGATCGTCAGTAACGACGAGTTCGCAACCGGATTCGCCGGCGAACCGGGTTGCCGATTCAATCACTTCCACTGCCGGCATCTGCTCTTCCGGCGAACCGATGCTGATGCTCATACCGACTTTAGTGCAGCCGTGCATCAGCGAATGCGTAACATTATTAAAACCGTCGCCGAGATAGGCGAGTTTCAGCCCTTTCAACCGGCCTTTTTTTTCCTGAATCGTCTGCAGGTCAGCCAGAATCTGGCACGGATGACTGTCATCCGTCAGCGCATTAATCACCGGAATTGTGGCGTATTCTGCCATCTTCAATAAATCCTCATGCTTAAACAGACGCGCCATCACAATGTCGCACATGCGGCTGATGACCCGGATTGAATCTTCGATGGTTTCTTTGCCGCCGCCCATCGGCGACGTGCCCATGTCATAATAGATCGCATGACCGCCGAGCTGCGTCATACCGATTTCAAACGAAAGCCGCGTGCGCAGGCTCGGTTTTTCAAAAATCATCAGCAGTGTTTTATGCGCCAGTGCAGTTTGATATTTTTCCGGCGCCGCTTTGACTGCGCCGGCGAGTTTCAGTACGTCGAGAATTTCCGCCGGCGTCCAGTCTTTCAGTGAAATTAAGTGTCTCATTATTACCTCCAGAAGGCCTTGGACTTTAGTCCTTAGGCTTTAGATTTCAAGTTTTCCAAGGCCTAACGTCTGAAGTCTAAAGCCTTCTCTCTTACCGCCTGATCACAACCGAGCACGTTAAGAATCAGCGCGGAACGGATCCACATGCCGTTGCGCACCTGCCGCCAGTAAACGGCACGCGGATCGTTGTCCACGGCGGGATCAATTTCGGCACGGCGCGGCAGCGGGTGCATAATTACGCCGGTCGGTTTCAGAACAGTCAAATGCTCTTTGGTAAAGTGATAGCTGCTCGTATCGATGGCGCAGCTTTCATTATCCGTATCCCACTCGTCCTGAATGCGCGTCAGATAAATTGCGTCGGCTTCCGGAATCACCTTGTCAAACTCATAACAGATCTCATATTTCATGCCGGCGGCGGTGAGCTGCATGAGAATATCGTCGCCGATCTGCAGCTCCGGCGGTGCCACAAAGAATGCTTTGACATCCTGATACTGCGTGAGCAGCCATGCCAGCGACCGCACGGTACGGCCGCGTTTCAGATCGCCGACAAACGCAATCGTTTTACCGTCGATGCCGCCGGCATTTTCAAAACTGCGTGCGAGCGTGTAAATGTCCAGCAGCGCCTGGGTCGGGTGCTGGTCTTTACCGGAACCGGCGTTAATCACCGGAACCGGCCGGGAGGTGTTCGACAGCATCCATGCAATCCGTTCCGCAAACCCGCCGGCGGGATGGCGCATGATAATCATATCCGCATAGGAGCTGAAGGTGCGCACGGTATCTTCCGGCGACTCGCCTTTCACTTCGCTGGATGTCGATGAATCGCGCACGTCCATGCAATCCAGTCCGACCACCTGACACGCCGCCGCAAAGGAAAGATAGGTGCGCGTGGACGGCTGAGCAAAATAGAGCATTGCGCGTTTGTCGAACAGCTGCTTTTGCAGAAAGCCCGCCCCCTCGCGTGTTTTGGCAATCATGCGGATTTCGGTAGCGAGCGAGCAGAGACTCTCCAGCATCGGCCGTGAAAACTGCTGTGCGACCAGAGCGTGGAACGACCGGCCGTTGCGTGTAAAGTACGGCGCTTTCTCTACCGACGTCAGCCCGGAAAATTCTTCCCACGCCATACCCTTTAAACCGCACTGCTGATTCATCTGCCCTCGCTTTCGTGACTTCCGGCGTTTTATGCCTTAAAACCCGCCGGAAGTCAAAAAAAGAGAAAACTTTATAACCGGCAGCGGGTATACGCTATGATTTCCGCATTGCGCCACCGGCATTTCACAATTAAGGTATGCTGTTTTTGACTGGGAGAATTTTGATGCAGGATAATGAATACCGCCGTCAGCGGATTGAGAATATGGAAAAACTTGCGGCCGCCGGATATCCGGCATACGGCACGGCGTTTCAGCGCACGGCGACGCTGGACAAACTCCACAAAACGTTTGCAGAGGGTCAAACGGTGCGTGCCGCCGGCCGGATTATGGCGATGCGTAAAATGGGAAAAATGGCGTTTGCACATATTTCCGACGGCTCGGCGCGCTTTCAGTTGATGCTGAAAAAGGATTTGATCGGCGAAGCGGCGTTCGATGCATTTAAACTGCTCGACCTCGGCGATATTATCGGCGTCTCCGGCGAAACGTTTATTACGCAGACGCAGGAGCAGACGATTCGTGTAACGGAGTGGCAACTGCTGAGCAAATCGCTGCTGCCGATGCCGGAAAAGTTTCACGGCCTGCAGGATATTGAAACGCGCTACCGGCAGCGCGAACTGGATTTGATCGCGAATGAGGACGTGATGGATCTGTTTAAAAAACGGTCGGCAATGCTCAGTGAAATCCGCGCGTTTCTCGCCGCGCGCGGTTATGATGAGGTGGAGACGCCGATGATCCAGCAGCTTGCCGGCGGTGCGGCGGCAACCCCGTTTAAAACGCACTATAAAGCGCTGAGTGCGGATATGTATTTCCGCATTGCACCGGAATTGTATCTGAAACGGCTGATTGTCGGCGGCATGGACAAGGTGTTTGAACTGAACCGGAATTTCCGTAATGAAGGGCTTGACCGCACGCACAATCCGGAATTCACGGTCCTGGAAATTTATGAAGCGTACGGCGATATGCGCTCGATGCAGGAGCTGGTACAGAATCTCGTGGTGCATCTGGCGGAGAAAATTTTCAACCGCACAGAGGTCACCTGGAACGGCCATAAGATTCATCTGCAAACGCCGTGGACAGAGATCGCCTACTGCGATCTGATCAAAGAAAAACTCGGCGCCGGCTGGTTCGAGCAATCTATCGACAGCGCGCGCGCGAAGGCGGCGGAGCTTGGTGTCGCGCTGGAGGCGGAGATGAATTTTGCCGAAATTACGCACGAAATTTATGACAAGACCATTGAGGGCACGCTGATTCAACCAACGTTTGTGACGCGCCTGCCGGCGTATCTCGTGCCGCTCGCCAATCCGTGCGCCGACAATCCGGCATGGGTGGATGTGTTTGAACTGATTATCGGCGGCAAAGAAATTGCGCCGGCGTACAGCGAACTGAATGATGCTTTTGAACAGCGCCGGCGGTTTGAAGCGCAGTGCGGCGGTGACCAGTCGAAAATTGATCAGGACTTTCTGGCGGCGCTCGAATACGGCATGCCGCCGACCGGCGGAATGGGCATCGGCATTGACCGGCTGCTGATGCTGCTCACCGGCTCGGATGCGATTCGCGACGTCATTCTTTTCCCGCAACTGAAACCGAGAATAAAAACAGTCAGTGACTAACATTTACCGCGAAAGAAGATATAAGGCACAAAAAACACGAAGGTAAGTACCGCTTAAATTTTTTCTCTACTCTACTCTTTTGCAATTCATAAAAAATTAACGGTGGAAAACGGAACATAGCTGGCTGAATGCACAAGCCGGTACGGACAACCTGCTTGCGCCGGAACAGAGTATTTATACGGTGTTTGATTCAGTTCAGGAAAAACAGCGTTTCTGCCGGATTATAATTTCCCGGTGCAATGGAAAATACAATGTCGCCGGCGGTTTTTAACCTGGAATGTTTATAACCATCTTTTCCATAAGAAAATCCTCTGCGCTTTCAACTCAATTTATTGCTTTTCCACTTGCTTTCATCCATTACCTAACCATAATCGCAAAATCGAATAAATTGCCATTTATTATTCAGAGAGGAGAGAAGATGAGACGGAAAAAATTAGGAAGCCTTATTTTATTCTGCGGTGCTGCAACAGTGCTTAGTGTGCCGGCGGCAACTCTAAACTGGGGTGTAACAAACTTTCCCGAATTAACTGTGAACGGGAAAAATGTAAGTGAAGAACCGGGATTTCTTATGCCGGCCGTTGAGATGATTTATTTGGGTGATCATATAACAGAGTGGAACAGCGGGTGGCTGGGCAATCTGGTCGAGGCATTCTTTCATGAAATAACCACGGGAGGATGGGACGGCAATACCGAACTCAGACAGCGGTCGGTCGGACAAAAAGAAGCAGACTGCTGCGGTCCGGAAGATTCCGCGGAAGAAGAGAATTATATACCGGATTTTGGCGGCGAAGAATCATTCGGCTTTTTTATTTCACTCGGGTATTACGGGACAGATCAGGAAATTCTGTCCGGTGCGACGACATTTGATTTAGGCGGAATTGACCTGGCGATGTTTTACTGGCTGGGCGGAATCTTTACTCCGCTGGCGGACGGAACCGCGGAAAGCACCGGGGATTTGAATGTATCCTGGAATGGCGGGACAATGACTGTGATCCAGAATCTGCCGGATTCACTGGCACTGACAGCTTTTGCAATCCCCGAACCGGCGACCGCTTTGATAGTGATTGCCGCCGGAGCGGTTTTCGGGCTTTACCGCCGGTTTTTCACTAAAATGTAGCGCCGGTCTTTCAGTGGGCGCAGAACTGCAGAAGCCGGGAAATTTTCCCGGCTTCTGGCGTATTTGCATTGTAACCGGTGCTCTTTTATTGAAATATTCGCCGCTTCAATTGAAAAATACAGAGTGAGAAAACTGTGTGCTATGGAGGGCCGGAACTGGTGAAAAACGGAACATGGTCGGTGGAAAAATCGGCGGAACTTTACGGTGTGGAGAGCTGGGGCGCCGGATATTTCAGCGTATCGGATCAGGGCGAAGTGGCGGTGCATCCGGCCGGTAACGGCGGTGCGTCGGTGAGTCTGTATGATGTCGCGCGCGGGATTCAGGACCGCGGGTTTGATCTGCCGGTGCTGGTGCGCCTGAGCGATATCCTCGATGCGCGCATTCAACGCCTGCATGAAAGTTTTGCAACGGCGATTGAAGCGTATGGGTATAACGGCGCCTATCGCGGCGTCTATCCGATCAAGGTGAATCAGCAGCAGCAGGTCGTGGAAGAGATCTGCCGGTTCGGCGAGCAGTATCATCACGGACTCGAAGCCGGCAGTAAAGCGGAGCTGATCGCCGCAATTTCATTCCTGCGCGATCCGGATGCGTATCTGATTTGCAACGGGTATAAAGATGAGGAGTTTGTCGACCTCGGACTGTACGCGCTGAAGATGGGAATCCAGTGCGTGTTCGTGGTCGAAATGCCGTCAGAACTGGATCTGATTCTGGAGCGGTCGGAGAAGCTGGGCATTGAACCGATCCTCGGCATCCGCATGAAACTTTCCACGCAGGCCGGCGGGCACTGGGCGGAATCCGGCGGCGAGCGCAGCGTGTTCGGACTGAACACTGCGCAGGCGATTGATGTGGTCGACCGGCTGCGCAACGCCGGTAAGCTCGACTGCCTAAAACTGCTGCACTATCATCTCGGTTCGCAGATTCCGAACATCCGCGATATTCGCGAAGCGGTGAAAGAAGGCAGCCGGATTTACTCCGGACTTCTGGCCGAAGGCGCACCGATGGGCGTGATTGATTTCGGCGGCGGACTCGCGGTGGATTACGACGGTTCGCATACCAACTTTACCAGCAGCTGCAACTATTCTACCGCAGAATACTGCTCTGCAATCGTTGAAGAACTGCTGAGCGTACTCGCTGAAACCGGCGCGCCGCATCCGGACATCATCACCGAGTCCGGCCGTTCCATTGTGGCGTATTATTCAATTCTGCTCTTTAATGTACTCGACGTCAGCCGGTTTGAAACGCATCCGCTGCCTGAAACGCTGCCGGAGGATGCACACGAACTGCTGCACAATCTGATGGATACCTACCGGAATATGACCGTAAAAAATGTGCAGGAGTGCTATCACGATGCGATTTATTACCGTGATGAAGTGCACGCATTTTTTAAACGCGGCGGCGCATCACTGCGCGACCGCGCGCTGGCCGGACAAATCTACTGGCACATCCTCACCCGCATTACAGGGCTGCTCAAAACCATGAAATATGTGCCGGACGAATTCGAACACCTTTCGAATGCGCTCGCGGATGTCTATTACGGTAACTTCAGCCTCTTTCAATCGCTGCCGGACTCGTGGGCGATTGATCAGCTTTTCCCGATTATGCCGATTCACCGCCTGCAGGAAAAACCGGCGCACGAAGCAATTCTCGCCGACATCACCTGCGACTGCGACGGCAAGATTGACCGCTTTATTGATTTGCGCGACGTGCGCCGGACACTGCCGGTGCACGCACTGAAAGACGATGAAGATTATATTCTCGGTGTATTCCTGGTCGGCGCCTATCAGGAAACGCTCGGTGACCTCCATAATCTGCTGGGCGATACAAATGTTGTCAGCGTGCGCATTGATGCCGACGGCCACATTCATTACGCGCGCGAAATTGAAGGCGATTCGGTTGCTGATGTGTTAACCTATGTTGAATATGAACCGAAGGAAATGGTGCGCCGTGTGCGTGAAATGGCGGAGAACGCAGTGAAAAGCGGGCGTATGACTGCGCGCGAACGCCGTGCAATTATGGATGCCTATGAAAGCGGTCTGCGCGGCTACACCTATTTTGAGCGGGAAAATTGATGTAGATGGTACTGCCGGAAAAAAATGAAAAACGTACGCGCAGCATCAGAGATTATCTGCGCATTGCCGTTTATCAGCATGCGACGCCGGAGCAGATTGCGCTCGGCTTCTGTATCGGACTGTTTGTCGGACTTTCGCCGTTGTTCGGCGTGCAGATGATGCTGGCATTTCTGCTGGCACTGGCACTGCGCGGCAGTAAAATTTCGGCGATGATCACCGTGTGGATTACGAATCCGCTGACTGCGTTGCCGGTGTATTCGTTCACCTACTGGATCGGGTCACATATTCTAAAATCACCGGTCAATGAAAAACCGCTGCGCCGGTTTCTGAGCTACTGCATACATCATCTGACGTGGGAAAATTATGATGAAGCACGCACCATACTGTATGAAGCGCTGCAGCTGGGGCGCGGTATTCTGCCGCCGCTGTTTCTCGGTGGATTCATCGTTGCGCTTGCCTGTTCACTGATCGGCTATCCGCTCGTCATTTTTGCCGTACACCGTTTCCGCACCGCACGCAGTATGCGGATTCAAAAAAAGAAACTGCATATCAAACCTTCTGTTCAGTCCGGTGATACCCCGCGCGACACGTTCACAAAACTGGATCATTCACTTTAAATTTCCAGAGCGGTCGGCAGGAATCCGGTAACGTTGCAGAATGCCGGCAGCAGCGGCTTTGGCTTTCTCCCGGTCGAGTACAATTTCGCTGTTGCGGCTGTCGGCAAATATAATGAATTCACCGGTGCTCTGCTCGACGGCAGCGATGAGTTCTTTCATGTTTTTAACACGCATACCGTTAACGGATTCGACAATCCAGTTGTTCCAGCTGTGATAGCCGATATTTACGTCGTCAGCGAGCATGCGAATAAGAACCAGCACCTGTTCGTCCTCTTCAATACGATCCTGATATTGCAAAGCGTACACCAGATTTTTCGGCGCTTTGGCATACCAGTCATTCCATGAATGCAAATAATTTTTGGTAAGCGGAACAAACACTGCACCGCCGAAAATATAATAGTCCGGCTGAACGTCGTACTGCTCGCGCACAACGAGAACTTCAGAATCAACTGCGCGTGTAAAGTGAATCGTAACATCCAGTGCTTTGCCGGCACGGAATATATTCAGCGGTATCGTTCCACCCACCTGACAAAGTTCTGCCGGATACGAAAATGAGGTCCGTTCGTTTGGGCGGAACTCAATCGTTCCGTCGTCGGCCACCGGCAGCCCATCAATCTCAAAAATCACATCGCCGGTTTTTAAAATTCCGGCACATGCCGAACCGGGCACAATATATTGCACAAGCACGCCGGTCATTTCCGGCGTCATGCCGTATTTCCGTTTTAAATCCGGATTCTCCATCTTGGCGGTGCGAAGGCCGAGATCAGGGATACCGTCAAACCGGCCGTCGGCAATGTCGGTAAAGAAATGTTTAATGACCGGCGACGGAACCATGTAGCCGATATTGTCAGCAGATGGCAGTCCCTGCATCACCACGCCGACAATTTTTCCATCCGACAAAACCGGTCCGCCGGAATTTCCAGGATTAATGGCTGCATCAATCTGACCGGCGAGAAATGCGAACGAACTGTGCACATAACTCTGGTGCTCAATGCGTGAAATTACACCCTTCGTTGTACTGAGCATATCACCGCCGGTTGGGAACCCGAGCACCGTCACTTCCGCCTGTGTTTCCGGCAGTCCGCCGATTTCCAGCGGCTCAATACCGTCAAAAAATGTTTCATCCTCCACCGCCAGCAGCGCGAGGTCGGCCATGTGTGAAACAAACAGAACGTGCGCACGAAACCGGCGCGCATCGCCGTAGCGCCGCACCTGAATAAATGTTTCGTCGCTGACAATGTGCGCATTCGTCAGAATTTTTTCCCCGGCGATTACGCAGCCGGAACCGGTTTTTGTCATCGGACCGGACATATTCCACGGCGTATAATAAAATGGCGATGAATAGGTTGTATATATTTTTACAATCGCCTGACGCGCATCCACCGCACTGGAGCTTTGGATTATTACAAAAATAAATACCGCAATTCCTGAAATCAGCTTTCTCATACTGTCCTTTCAAACTCTGATCTTTACAGTGTAACCGCCGAAGGGTAGATTGTAAAAGCAAGTGTCCGGTTGGAGCTTTTTGATTCATGCCGCGATTTCCTGGTTGAACCGTTCTTCCGCTGTTTCAAAATTCAGGATCTTACGTGGATAGGTGTTAATCCATCGTTCGATTTCATGAAGCAGTTTTCTGCTGATGCGTCCCAGTTTTCTTCCTTTTGGAATAAACCGCCGGATGAACCGGTTGGTATTCTCATTGCCGCCGCGTTCCCACGCACTGTACGGATGGGCATAATACAGATGCGTCCGATTTCCGGTGACGGCGGAACGTTCCATTCCGGCATAATCAAGCAGTTCTCCTCCGTTGTCCGAAGTGATGCTTTTAAATATACACCGGAACGCCTCAGCTCCCGTCTGTCGCTCGATGTCATTGAGTACACCAATCACCGCCGCCTGACTCCGGTTTCTCAGTTTCCGCAGGATCAACCGCCGGGTTTTGCGTTCGGTTAATGAAAGCAGTGCGCCTTTCCCGCTGACGATCAGGTCGATTTCCCAATGACCGAACTCAGTCCGGGTTTCAACCGCCGGCGGCCGGTCCGTAATACTGTGTCCCGGAGTCACCGCGCGCTTACGGATGCGCTGCACCGGGCGGTACCGGCGTTTACGCATTCTCTTTTCCCACAACGATTCATGGCTCACCCCGGGAACCCTGCCGTGATCAATCAGATTATAAATCGTCTTCATACAGACTGCATAGGGCTCATCTTTCATCCGGTATGCCGCCACTGCCGGAGAACACCGCTTCACCGTAATCTGCTCCACCAGAAACGCCGCCAGCTGCGGATCGACAGCGGCGGACGCCGGTTTTCTGCGTCGCTGTTCATACACCGTCTGCCCCCGTACCGCATTATAACGCTCTTCGGCAGAATCGCGTCCGGTACGATAGGTCAGCCAGCCGCGCCGCCGTTCCCGCCGGATGGTACGTTCCGACCGCCCCAGCAACTCGGCAATGTGAAGTGCTGTTGCGCCGCCGCGCAACAGCACTTCAATCTGAATGCGTTCTTCCTGGTTCAAATGTTTTCCTTTTCGCGGGTGAGGTGTGCTACGCTCTGCCTGTTCCATGCCGGTGTTCCTTTCCTTTGTTTTCGTTGAATGAAGAAAGGTTCATTCTGGCATGGAATTTCTACGCCTCCAACCGGACACTTGCTTTTACAATCTACCGTGTAACCGCCGAAGAAAAATTTTGCGCGCTCTTTCTTTACTTTCATGCGCCGGTTCAGGCAGTCTTCTCGTCAGTTCCCGGGGTGCCCGCCTGCCTGACGGCAGGAAGCACGAATCCCGAAGCCTGAAATTCGAATAATTGAAGTTTTGATGATTTGAATTTTGGATTTGTTTCGAGTTCCGTGCTTCGAATTTTAAATGTATTCGTGGCGCTGAGATAATACCCGCAGAACCTGATCCGGTTAGTACCGGCGAAAGGGAGTGACGCGCATTGGCAGAACTCCCTTTTATGAACGAGGGAGTTTTTTTATGCTCATAACAGTAAACGGCGAAAGCCACGAACATTCCGGCAACGGCAGTATCACCGCCCTGCTCGGCGAACTGCTGCAGCACGAACACCCCATCAAAACCATGCCCGCCAAACGCAGAGCCGAAGCCAAACTCCGCATCAAACGTATGCGCATGCTGCAGAAAAGTCATTCGGAATAACTCTCAGGAATTCAGGAACAAAAACCGGACAGAATACTGTCCGGTTTTTTGTGTACGTCACCAATGCTTGCAATGGAATCTGCCTCACCCGGTTGATTCCCTTACAGCAAGATAAGGTTCAAGCCGGACAAATTCATTTTTACCGGATGAATCAACGTCATTGACGAGTAGAGAAACCAGCCGGCGCGCCTGTTCTTTATAGTCCCATCCAATTGTCGTAAGAGGCATCATATAGGTTAATATGTCGCCGCGTCCGACCAGCCCGACATCCTGAGGGATGCGAATCCCTTTATTTATACAGTAGCGCCAGACGGCACAGGCCATGGCATCGTGGCCGAAGACAATTCCCATCCGTCCTTTTTTTTCTGCCAGTGCCTGTTCTGCCATTTCAACTCCGAGCGCTTCATACTGTCCGTATTCAATAAACATCACCCTGTTCGCATCGCTGCCGGAAGGCAGAGTTCTCACTATTTCCTCATGCCTGATGGCCCGTGACATCAGCATTGACGCATCATATTTGATGCCTTTTTCTTTTAATGCCTGCCGGAAGCCCTCAATAGACTGTTCAGATGCAGAGTGACGAATTACCGGCGCCCCTTTATCTCCGCCGAGCTGCAACAGCCGGATATCCTCATATCCCAGTTCAAGCAGATGACGGGTTGCCAGTAACGATGCCTGATGGTGATCCAAAGAAACTCCAGGAAACCCGAGTACATAGTTACCGGTAACGCATGGGATATTTTTTTTCTGAATCATTCGCAGCGCATGCCCGCGCGGAATTTTTTCTCTGGTTGGAATCACGCTGAAGATAATAACTCCGTCAACCCTGGCGTCCATACACTCAACAATGGCATCGGACTCCTGATTGACATCGCTTCCGCTCAACACGAACTGAACCTGATATCCTAAGAGGGACACTTCCTGAAAAACGTATTCTGCGATTAAGGAATAAAAAGGATAGGTAAAGTTCGGCAGCACAAATCCGATCACTCTGCTTTTGCCTGTTTTTAAACTGAGCGCCAGTCGGTTCGGACGGAATCCAACCTCATCGGCCACCGCCTGAATCCGTTTCCGGGTCTTTTCTGCGACGAGAGAGCTGTTCCGGAGCGCCAGAGAAACTGTCGCATGCGAAACACCGCATTGCCTGGCAATTGTATAGATCGTCGGTCTGCTCATTTCACTCTTTCTTCTATATTTTACTCGATTAATTTATCTGTTTTACCTAGACTTCACCGCGTAAATAATACTCAAATCAAGTATTTAACTATCTCATACAAGAAAAACATGAGTCAATATCGAGAATATCTTTTGGAACAGATCATTCCATTCTGGATGGATCGCTCGATCGATCACATTTACGGTGGAATCAGTAATGTAATGGACGATAACGGCCGCACGGTAAATCATGATAAATATCTCTGGTCGCAGGGCCGTGCGCTGTGGACATTTTCAGCTCTTTATAACCGCATTGAAAAGAATCCTGACTGGCTGCATTTTGCCTGTCATATTTTTAATTATATTTCCACACACGGACGCGATAATCAGGGATGCTGGATGTACCGGCTGGATGAAAACGGAACTGTTCTTGAGCGCGACATCAGTATCTATGTTGATGGATTCGTCATACTGGGACTGAGGGAATACTTCAAAGCAACCGGCAATATGCAGGCGCTTCAACTTGCATTGGAGACATTTGAAACTGTTTCAGCCCGGTTGAAAATTCCGGATGGCTATGGAACAGCGCCCTACTCCATTCCGCCGGGAATGAAAGTGCTGGGAATCCGAATGCTGTTTTCATACGTCTTTTCCCGGCTCGGAACGGCCGCCGGACGAAAGGATATTTTTGAAGCCGGCGCAGCGCTGGCGCGTGAAATTCTAACCGATTTTTATATCCCTGAAAAAAATGCGGTGCTGGAATATGTGTCGCTGCAAGGTACCTTCACCGATTCACCGTGGGGCCGGATCTGCATTCCGGGACACGTGATCGAATCGCTGTGGTTTGCGATTTCGATTTTTGAGCAGACCGGTGAGGATCATCTGATCGAACAATGCTGTCAGTTAATCAAACGGCATTTAGAACTGGGCTGGGATCAGCGGTATGGCGGCCTGACTCTTGCTCTCGACATTGACGGCAAGGAACCCTGTATCTGGAATCAGTCCGACTGCAAAGCGTGGTGGGTTCAATGCGAAGCGCTGGTTGCCACCGCTTATGCGTTTAAACACACCGGCGCAGACTGGTGCAGTGAATGGCATAGAAAAGTTCACGATTACGCGTGGGCTCATTATCCACTGCCCGGCGGTGAATGGCGGCAGTGGCTGAACCGGCAGGGACAACCGGCATCCAGTGCAGCACTGCCGGTTAAAGATCCGTTTCATCTTCCGCGCGCACTGATTGAACTCGCAGCACTCGAACCGCTCCCGGATGAATTTTATCAATAAATCAAAACTTATCTCCGTCTGTCACCGATCAGATTAAAATTTTATTTTAATGGATTAAAATATAGACATTTAATAAAAAAATGACAGGCTTCGTGCGTTATTAAAAATTTGTAAATAAGGAATTTTATTATGAGCAAACATCCGGTCAGCCAAGATTTTGCAGACGTTGTAAAGCCGAAGTTTCCGCTGAACATTTTCCTTTGGTTGCGGCATACATTCATCATCTCCCCGTTTCAGACCTTCTCCGATCTGTTTATCCGCATTGCAAAATATACGCCGCTGAACTGCCGGATCAAAGCGGCGCTGCTGAAAATGCGCGGCATGAAAATCGGGAAGCTGCCGGTAATTTATGAGCGCGTCTGCGTCGGTCTGCCGTCCAATGTTCAAGTCGGTGATTATGTGAATCTGTCACGCGGCGTGCTGCTGGGACCGGGAGCAAAAAAACATGAATCGATCGTCATCGGCAATGAAGTGATGATTGGCTACGACGCGAAGCTGCTGGGCAGCGATCATCTGATCCCGGAAGATATTAATAAGCCGATGCGCTGGTCGGGACACACCGATACCGGCGGAATTGTTGTAGAAGATAACGTCTGGATCTGCGCCAACGTAGTCATCACTGCCGGCTGCCGGATCGGAACCGGCTCGGTCGTTGCCGCCGGCGCGGTGGTCACTAAAGATGTTGAACCGTATAGTATTGTCGGCGGCGTTCCGGCGAAAGTGATCCGGAAACGAATTTAAAAAAGGAATGCAGCAATAATGACTCCGCGACAGCGAATTCAGGCGGCTTTATCACACGAAATTCCGGATAGGACGCCAACCGACGGCTGGTTTCATCCGGAGGTCAGAGAAAAACTGAAAGCTTATTTCAACCTGACGGAGTGGGATGATGTTCTGCTGGAACTGGGCGTCGAAGGCTGGAAAGTTGTAGATATTCCGCTCGCCGATAAAAAATTTGATGCGGCCGCTACACCGCGCCCCGGTGGAAAACCCGGCCCGGTCGCCATCTGGTATGATGAATTCACCTATGAAGACCGCTGGGGTGTAATCCAGCAAAAAGACGCGGACAACCGTTATGAAAAGCGCATCAGCGGGCCGCTTGACGACATGGATGAACTGGAACAGCTCTTGCAGTTTCCATGGCCGGTGCTGACGGAACAGGTTGCGCCGGAAACGCTGACAAACCTGTCACGGCAGATTGACCAGTTAAAAACAGAACAAAAATTTGTGGTCGGCGGTTTCGCCAATCCGTTTCGCACCGGCTGGCATTTGCGCGGTATGGACGGGTTTCTCGGCGATTATGCAGCGGAACCGGAAATGATTGATGTCATTTACGACAACCTGTTCGCTTTTTACGGCGACATGGCCCGCGAACTGGCAAAAGCCGGCGTGGATATGATCAACGTTATTGGTGATCTCGGTATGCAAACCGGCATGATGATTAATCCGGATACCTGGCGCAATCAGGATAAACCGCGCTGGCAGAAACTTCTTGACGGTTGCCGCGCAATCAATCCCGCTCTGCATTTTTTCTTTCACAGCGACGGCAACATTATGGCGATTGTGGACGATCTGATTGATGTCGGTTTTGACGTCATCAATCCGATTCAACCGGAATGCATGGACCCGCGGCTGGTAAAACAGCGCTGGGGAAACCGCATCACGATCCACGGCGGAATCAGCATGCAGCAGACCCTGCCCTTCGGTTCGGTGGAAGACGTGCGGCGGGAAGTAACGGAGCTGATTGACCATTGCGGCCTGGACGGCGGGCTCGTTATGTTTCCGTCCAACGTACTGCAACCCGACATTCCGGTAGAAAATATCGTTGCGTGTTTTCATGCTGCGAGGGACAAAAAACTGCTTGCATGAAAAAAATGAGCGCAAGGAATTCATATGAAAAAAATTAATTTCGCAGTCATCGGCTGCGGCATGCTGGCGCGCAGTCAGCACATTCCAAACATTGCGAAATCTGAAAAAACGATATTGCACACCTGTTGCGATCTGTCCGATGAA
>Ga0265293_10001127_pt1 | contig 60113 bp, 68 predicted proteins | sample Munlanlewell138R_FD_192505 | JGI IMG/M metagenome (GOLD analysis project Ga0265293, IMG submission 192505) | Leachate microbial communities from a municipal landfill in Southern Ontario, Canada - Leachate well 138R | ecosystem: Engineered > Solid waste > Landfill > Unclassified | place: Canada...
ATACTGAATCATAAAAAAACCTCCTGTATAATTTAGTCATGCTAAGCATGCAATCTAATTATACAGGAGATCTATACAAGTGGTCTATTTAAAGGCACTGACTGGTCTACTATGAGGCCCAGGGTGGCCCAAAAGTAGGCACGACTGGTCTATTTGGAAGGCAATATTCATAATTTTTCATTTTTTTCGAATTTTATAGTTTTATCTCCAATAATATCACGGCCTACTTTCCACATTTTGATATTTGTTAATCTATTTTTTAAATATCTATTATATCAAAATTGTAAACAACAAAACCCTCAAATAATTTTTAATTTGAAGGCTTAGTTCATTACAATTTCTATGATTTATAACTATAATTTACTTATTGATGACTATGTTATCTTTGACAACTATAAAGTTAATTATATTCTTTTATTGCTAATTATTCTTCTTATATTGTCTTCTGGTTATTTATGATGTCAGATATAAAATATCTTCACCCTAGATAATCTACTATTCCAATACTTTATTTAAAAGTTCTAACAAAAATTTCAATTCTTTTACTTTATCAATTACCTCACCTTTAGAGATCATTTTAGTACTACCATGTGTACTAAGATTTAAAAATGAAATATATCCAGTAATCTCAGTAGGTGCATTCATTACTCTGTAGAAACCATTCATTGTCTGTTTATCTTTTGGATCAGTATACATTTCAATTATATTCTGGCTATTCATAAGCACTCTTTTATAATTTTCAGATAGACTTTCATCTTTTTCTACTTCCAAGGCTTCTAATAAATAAAGCACACACAATTCTACCAAAGTCCTGATAGAAGAAACAAATGTAAATGAATAATTATCATCCTTCTTAAGCAAATTTAACTCTTCTATAAATGACAATATTTCATGAGGCAAATTCCCTCCATTCGATATAGGTAGACTTATATAATCATCTGATGAAAACTTTGTTATTATCTCATTTCTAGGTTCACCTACTACAAAATAAAACTCATTTTCACTAAAGAGTTTGGTATCTTTATCTGTTATTTTAAAAGTAACTTTTTTATCATTACTAATCTTTCCGAATCTTATAGTTCCTTCCCTCATATCAATTATTATATCTTGTTGATTATCTGTATTTATTTCTGGTTTAATCCTGCTATCTTTATTTCCATAGCTATTATACATAGCAAATAAATCATCTAATGAATATGTATGATTTAGTTCAACAATATTTTCTAGCTGAAAAACTTCAGGCTGTTTTGGCTCTAAAATTGTAATTCTTGTAACTTTCTTATTATTTTCATTTTCCTGTATAATTTCTAATTCACCAGGCATACCCCAGTTAATCTCCTTTATACTTTCTGAGTTTAATGATATATAAGTTGCATCTTCTATCCTATTTTGAATATCTGGGATATAGTAACCTGGATCTTCTAAGACATAAAATTCATATTGTTCCGTGAATATTTCCTTTGTTTTGGGGATTATATTTATAGTCTTCGATTGATTAAAAACACCCTTAAAAGAATAGGTTATGGTTGTATCACTCTTTTCAATTGATATTCTATCTCTAATTAGCACATCCCTTTTTAATAACTCCCTTGGATCAAAATGTTCTGATATCTCAGTTTCACTTATTTTATTAGATACTATAGTAAATATATTTCTCCCATCTATTTCTTTTTTAAGTTTGCTTCCTGTTGTTTGAATTGCTATATTAAGTTCCTTGATAGTCCTGATAATTTCTCGTGTAAGAGTTGTTTCGATAAATTGTGTTCTATCAGAATTAAAATCTATTTGTGTGTCTGATGATAAAATTGATATGTATCCTGTCATCTGAGGGAGAATGGAACCAGTTCTTCTTGATCTCATAATATCAGTATCAAAAATATCATAATTATTAAAAATATTGTTATTTACATACAAAATTGGGGTTAATTCATTATTACTAGGTTTATAGAACAATGAATTAATATGTTGCCTCTGACCTGACCTAAACTTATAACTTTGAATATCAACGTATAATTTATACTTTGATGAATCATATTTAAACTCTTTTTCATAAAGAAAAGTTCCTCTAAAAAAATATTTTATTAATTGGGTATTAGGTTCATACTTTATGCGTATTGAGTGGCTTCCTGGTAATTCAGTTTCTAGTTTTAGTGAATGAGTAGTAGAATAATATTCGTCATCAATATTAAGTTCTATTAAAAAATCCTGATCAGATATAATTGAATTGCTAACTTCATTATAAGCTATAAATGAATTTAGTAATTTATTTCTAATAGCCTCATTTGACAAATCACTCTTAAGAGCATTAAATACTTCTAATCTAGAACTGATATTAATTCTTGTCCCAACTTCATCAGACTCCTCAATTTCAGTGTCGGAAAGAATTATCTTATAATCTGATACATTATAAGATTTGATTAAGTCCTCATAATTAATGGAGAATTCAAATTTTCGACTTTTAATTGTCGTCCATGCTACATTATCCCCCAATTTAAACACTGACAAAAATCCCAATCCTTTAGATCCTTGTACCCGCCTCGTATAGCCATTTACTTCAGTTAATACCCCATACTGTTTTTCACTATTAGAAATATGTAGTAGCCGCTTAATATCTTCTTTATCCATTCCAATACCATCATCTTGAATAACTATTGAATTACTATCACTTTTCAATGTAATTTTAACATTTCTAGCTCCAGCGTCATAACTATTCTTTATTAGTTCATTCATAGCAATGAGGTAGCTAGGTAGCTTTTCGGATAATTCACTTATTATTCTTCCACTAATCGTTATATTAGTCTGAGTTTGAGCTATTTCCATCTATTTCAACCCTTTCTTAATATAATTATATATTCGTTATTCATTGAACTAACTGATTGATTGTTAACCCTAGACACTCTTGTCGGGATTCGTTTAGAAGTTATTTTTCGAGAAATTTCAACTTCTGTATGGAAATTTCTCTCTTCTAAGAATGTTTTGGTAATTTCCGTTAATGGAAGAACTTTATTATCAACCCGCCGGTTTCCTAATGTTAACACCATATATCTATTAGTCTTCAATGCGAAAGCAAGTTCTTCTAAAACCTCTAGGTAATCATTCATGAATTTTATTACTTTTCTTCGCTTCTGAATATCAATCGACTTTAAATATGATTCCAATATAGAAATATTATATTTAATCGGTGAAGAATTACTGTAATTTCCTCCCAAACTTGCCGAATCTATACTAGAGTAATTGTCCAACAATGAACAATCAATATTATTTATATCATTTATATCCATCCAATACAGTGGTAATATTGAAAACTGACCATATGTAACGGTTGTTGCATTGTCACCATATGGTGGCGAGGTGCAAATTAAATCAACACTCTGTTCACCTAAATCTGGAACCAAAGTTTTTGAATTACCTAAATATAGTTTTGGTGCATATTCCTTATCATAGTCTGGAAGGTACTCCACAAAACAATTGATTTTATTTATATAATCATCTATAACATTATTCTCTATTCTTGAAATATCATGTTCATTTTTTATATGTAATTTAAAAGTAGATGAGCGGGTATTGCTGTATTTTCTAATAATATCTATTAAGCAGACCCACAAATATTGCTTTGTTATAATATCACTTTCTTGCTGAATCACCGAGCGAATTTTGCTTAAGCTATTAATAATATCATTTCTAAACCATTTATCTATATTATTAAAAGTATGAATTTTATAACTATAGGCATTACTATATAATTTATCTGTTAAGTTCTCTATTGATTTCTTAATTGTATCCTTACATATTCCTTGTAATTTTACTTTAGTAATTAAATAAGCCATGGGATTTATATCCATTCCAATTGGTTCTAACCCCAATTGTTCCGCTTCAACTAATGTTACTCCAGACCCATGAAAAGGATCTAAAATATTTTTTACTCCTGAATTTACTTCTAATACCATTTCAATTAACTCATTCTGCATGTCCGAAACCATTGTTGCGGGATAAGACGCGATTTTATGAATCCCAACATTTTTTGAATCTGTAAAATCCCAATAGTCTATACTTTTTTTTTCGATCAATCTTCTAATTGAAGACAAGTCTTTCATCTCCTTTTTATTCAAATCCAAGGTATTGTCTATCGCCTGTTTAAATTAAATAGTTGTCTACCATAATTAAAGATGATATTTGAATTAAAACTTCCTGTTTTGTTATGAATTACATCAACCATAGATATTGCATAGTTTGAAGTAATAAGATATATATCAATTGATAGTTGTCTTACATGAATATAATATTATCTTTAAGAAAGAAATTCTACTATCATTTAACCTTTATATGTTCTTACCTTATTATACACAATCTTCCAAAATATTTCCACCATGGAACATTTTACAATTGTAAGATTAATCTAGGAAAGTCAAACATATGTGACGCAGGCTCCTAAAAATATTCCCTACATAATAATGTGTTTTTTTAAGGGACATGTTCTCTAGAACAAGAAAGGCATCAAATGTCATCTATACATTCAATGCCTCCAAATCTGTATAACTATTGATCTATCAAGGATTATAGCTTTACAACCCTCACAATTACCTCCGTACGCCTTGCGAGGTCAATAAAGATGTCATAGGTTGATATTACTCCCTTGGTGAAAGATAGATTACCTAATATTTAATATTATATAGATTTGCAATGAAAATTTTTCACTTTCTTTAATGCTTCCATTGCAAAACTATGGCTATTATATAATTTCTAACTGTATCCATAAATAATTCCTAATTTTCATCATTATTAATATTTTCAGGATAATTTCCAGTTTTAATACTATGTATTAGTTTTTTTTCAAAATCCTCTAAAACATCTCTATTCAAAGTTGGATAAGTATTTTCACAATTAGGACACAATAATATTCCTTCGTTGTACCATCTATTTTTGTGCTTATCTTTCATTGACAATTCACATCCACATTGGCATACAGGCCTTAAATCTTTTATTTCATACTTATTATTATATCCTAGATAGTACTCCCATTTAAATGTCCAGCTTTTATATTGTTCTTTTGTGTAATTTAACCAATTAGGCAAATTGCTCTCTTTTGTTTCTTCAGTTTTTACATATAAATATATGACTAAAACAAATAATATTATTGCTAAAGCAATGACATATAAAGGAACTCTAAAGGTAATCATTTTTAATATCCATGATAATAATAATTTGAATGCATCAAAGAAATTAATTTGTTTAATAAATGCAGTAAAGGCCGATATTATAATGGTAGTTATTATTGGGCTAAAAATACTAATTATCCATGTATTTGATAATACTTTTTTAGTTTTTTTCATTTAATCACCCCAAATTATTCAACTCGAATTATTAAACAACTTTAAACAAGTTAATTAGACCTTTTAGGCTAAAATTTTTATGCAACTTTTTTAACATATTGACAATCCCTAATATGTTTTATGACTTTAAATATTCTATAAATTATAGTTGTTAAAATCTTTCAAATATTCCACTATATACCCTTGATATCCTTACTTTAATTTTACAGGATCTTTCAGCACTTTTCAACTAACTATTCTATGACTTCACAATAGGAAAATTGTTCTGATTTATTTAATGATTAGAAAATCCAGTAGATATGTTCCAACAAACAGAAAAGCATTGAATGTCATCTGTACATTCAATGCCTTTTAACCACCTAAAGCATTGGTATTACTAAGTCCTATAGTTTTTCTAACTTCACAACTACCTCACAATGGGTCGGGGCAGAGAGATGATAATAATACGCAAAAAGGAGGGGTTTTGCGAAATAGTACCCCCCTTTAGATCCCCTGTGATAAACTATATTCTATTAGATTAATAAAAACCCAATATCTAATTTAATTCCTATAACTTATTATGATAAATCACTTTCTTATTGGTAATTTTAACTCTACAGAATCGGATCCAACATATTCAATATCTAAATAATAATCACCATCACCGCTATATAAAATATAAATTGCTCCTGTGGCTTTTGCTCCTGGCCGCATATTCTCATAAATATTTCTACCATCATCAAAATAAGAATAAATTGATAAACTAGTTGAATTTCCCATTGAATTATAAGCCTTTATATGACCACTAAATAAATATCCTGTTTTATCACCTATATTCTCTACTGTTACTGGAATTCTTATAACAACATCTCCATTTTTATCACTAAACTGATTTTTTATTGTGTCAAAAGAATAGTTATTACCAATACTGACCTTCATTTTAGCGGAATAAGAATCATAAATAAATGAACTGCCGAAGGTATAATTATTTGTTTCTGGCATTGATTCTTCTTTTTTTGGCTCTTCCTTCTTTGGTTCTTCAGCTTTTTTATCATTAATACTAGCAGTAGAAGTTGCTTGATCCCATCCAACTTCTTTTCCTAACATTTCTGAAATAGCCCTAAGTGGCACATAAGTTGTCCCATTATATAAGATATTATCTGCATCTACTTTTTTGCCATTAACAGTTAAATTTACAGAATTATAAACAACTTCTATTGTTTTTTTAACTGTTTCCCCTAAAGCAACATTCATTAATAATGTAGCAACTAATAGTCCCATTATAAATCCTTTTGAATACTTTTTCATTAAAATTCCTCCTTTTAATTTAAGGACTTTCTTTAAAGATACTAACTACTAAACCATTTATCCAAATGCAGTGAGTTAACAAGTAACACTATCTTCAATGCTCCTAGATGGTTTAAAATATTTAAGTCTATTTTCTTATTATTTCGCTTTCCAAGTAGATCCATCAGTAAAAGCAATATTGGTTATTTTTATGTTTTTTACTTGCGTTGTTAAATCATATAAAGATAAAGTCCATGTATCAACTTGAGTATCTCCTGAAACAAGTTCATTATCTTGGCTAATTCCATCAAATCTGTTACTTTTTCCTAAAAATCTATTTACAGGTCTATTAAAATCATCATAACAATATAAAACCATTTCATAAGCTTTTATTGTTTTTGAAGATAAGTTTTTTATCTTTAAACTTATTTCTGGAGTGCCTATAGAATTATAACTTATACTTGACTCTAAAATCTTAATTGGAATATTTTTGTTAGTTTCAAGTTCTTTTTTTAAATTAGTCGCAAATTCTAAATCTTGTTTTTCTTTCTTTTCCATTGCAGTTTTAAATATTACAGTTTTTGCATATTCTATATCTTCATTATAATTATGGTTCTTTAATACAATTTGGTTCTTATTATAAATATAATCATTTTGAGTTGCATAATATATCCCTTTATCAACTATAGTTGCAATATATAATTCATTTTTATAAGGATATGGCTTTTTATTAGCTAAATAGCTTGCATCTTTACTTGAATAATCGTATACTGTGTTGTTTTCGTCTATTCTGAATTTTTTAGTCTCTACATTATAATATAAATTAGATAATTTTGCTTCTGCACTATAATAACTATGTTCGAATTTTGATTTAATCTCATCTTTATAATCTAGAATCAGATTGTTGTCTCTTTCAAATGAGATTTTAATGTGATTGTTTTTCTCGGACAACACCCTTGTCTCAGGTCCGAATTCATGATTGTTACCATTATATCTAGTTTCTTCTGATTTTACACCATTTACATATTTTCTTTCATATTCTTTATGTGGATATGCACCTTCATATCCCTCATACTTCCATTCAATAATATCATCTTTACTAATTTTTACTGTCTTGCTCTCTTGATTCCATACAATATTCATGTCTAAACTTTCAGCAATAAACCTTACTGGCACTAAAGTCCTTCCATTAATAGCTTTTGCAGGAACATCCAAAGTTTTAACTACTCCATTAACCTTTGCATCTTTGCTGTCCAGTTTTAATATTATCTCTTTACCTTCCGCTGTTCCACTAATTGTTTTTGTTTCATTATCCCATTCTACTTCCAATCCTAACGCCTCAAATATTGCTCTTAACGGAAGTAATGTCCTACCTTCAACTATTTGTGGTGGCACATCAAACTTCAATTCTTGACCTTCTAACAATACTTTAATGTTACTGGATGCGTTTATAGCTTTAGGCGAACCCGTCACTATTCCTATAAACAGCACTAATATCAATAACATTTTAATAGTTTTTCTCATTTCCATCTCCCCCAGTTTGTATTTTTATAATAAGCTTTAATTCGGCTAACTTATGTTTTAATCACTATTTGTTTCGAATTTATCTGGAATTTGATTATTTAATTTGTCAAACAAGTCCATAAAGTTGCTAATTTTAGTATTTCTAGATTCTGAAAAAGAAGTAAGGCTACCAGTAGGACTAATTGCTAAATCAGTTAAGCCCTTATAAGCAGTATATAGCTCTGTTACTGTTTCATAGCATTTTTCTAACCCTTCTGGGGGATTTTGAAGTTCTTTCATCATATCTTTAACTAAGATCTGATTAGATTCAATATCTTCCTTAGTTGCTTTTGTAGTAGAAGCATCATATAAATTAGCCAAAGCTGTGTTAAAATCACTAACAAAATATCCACTAGGCCTAGTATACTTATCAGTAGTCGAATCCTTTTTTTCATAAATTGCATTATACCAAACCTTACCTGTAAGATTACATAAACCCTCGGCATCACTACCACCAGATAACATTAATATTTGGGCTGTATTCAAATTGTCAATATATCTGTTAAACTCTTCTTGATAAGCAAGTTGTGCCTTTTTTTCATTATGCTTTTTGATACCTAAAAAAATAGTCGCAATTATAGCAATTGATAAAATAATAAATAATGCAGTTTTCTTATGCTTTCCACCAGAAATTTTAACACCTGTTAACTCAACCTGTTGTGGTTTTGTTTCTTCATTTTGTGATAAAGCATCATCAAATGGAAAACCACAATTGGGGCATGACTTAACCTTATCGCTAATTTCTTTACTACATTCAGGACAGTTTATCAAAGCCATATTATCACTCCTCACATTTTTTAATAATTCAGTTTTTTAGCTATTACTTCAATATTACCAAACCCTACCATATTAAACAAGCAAAAAAGCCAGTCAAGATTAAAACTTCTAATCCCAACTGGCTCTCTCTTGATCCTAATCTATTCAATTATGCACTCAACCTCTGTCCCATCCAGCAAACTTACGACTACCTTATCCTCTTCAAATACTGTCATCTTCTCAATCATCCTAAAATACAAATCCACATCAAATTCTTCAATCACTACTCCATCTTCTATTATTCCAATAAACTCCCTAACCCTATATTTCCTTAACTCATCTCCATCTTCAGCTTTCCACTTCTCTATAAAATGTTCTTTATTTTCCACCAAAGCATTATAGCTACTAACAAAGGCTTTATATAAAATTTCTTCATCTATATGCTTATTCTTGCACCTTATTTCTCCCTTCTTCTCATACTTTCTATTGCATTGCCACACTCTTCTCTTTAAATTCTCATCGGTTGAGTTCCAGGTCTTCCTTCCAAATGCACTACCACAGCTTCCACAAATTACCCTTCCTGTAAATGGATTATCTTCTACCTTGGCAAAATCAAGTTGTCTAACCCCGTATCTTTCCATGTAGTCTTTTCTTCTTTTCATTTCAAGCTGTACTGCTTCCCACATTTCTTTATCTATTATTGCTGGATGGCTCTTTTCTACATAATACATTGGAATCTCTCCATTATTTACTGCCCTCTCCTTTGTTAGAAAATCTACTGTATATGTCTTTTGAAGTAATGCGTCTCCTTTATATTTCTCATTCTGTAACATTTTTCTAATACTACTTTCATACCATTTGGGTTTCCCGTTCCAGTTTGGGATTCCTTCATCCTCTAGCTCTTTTGCTATCCTATTAGCACCTTTGCCATTAAGATAGTCCATATAAATCCTTTTTATTATCTTTGCTTCCTTCTTATTTATAATAAGTTCCCCTTCTTCATCTTTATCATACCCTAGGAACTTCTTATGGTTAACTCTAACCTTTCCTTGTTCAAACTGTCTTCTAATTCCCCAAGTACAGTTTTCACTTATAGATCTACTCTCATCCTGAGCAAGACTAGCTAATATTGTTATCAGAACTTCCCCTTTTGCGTCCAAAGTATTGATATTTTCCTTTTCAAATATAACGCCTACTCCATACTCCTTTAGCTCTCTTATATAATTTAAGCAATCTAGAGTATTCCTTGCAAACCTAGAAATTGATTTGGTTATTATCATATCTATCTTGCCAGCTTTGCAATCTTTAATCATCTTATTAAACTGATCCCTTTTCTTAGTATTAGTTCCTGTAATACCTTCATCAGCATAAATTCCAGCCATTTCGTAATCAGGATGGTTTTCTATGAAGTTGGTGTAATAACTAACCTGTGCTTCATAGCTGGATAGTTGTTCTAATTGGTCTGTCGATACTCTGCAATAAGCTGCCATTTTCATTTTCTGTGGCTCTAGGTTCTCTGCTAGGTTTGTGTTTCTTGTTCTTGCTGGTATAAATGTAATGTTTTTTGCCATCCTTTATACCCTCCTCTACTATTGTTTCTTCCTCTAAATTGAGGGCACTAATTATTTCATCATCAATTTTAGTTCCTGTGCAGGTAGCCTTTCCATTCATAATATAGTTGCTACACTGCCATACTATCTTTTTACAGCTAAGTTTACTATTCCAAGTCCTTCTTCTTAAGGTAAATCCACATTTACTGCAGAAAAGCATTCCTGATAGAGGATATCTGTTTGTATATTTAGCCCTATCCCCTTCAATATTTCCCTTTTCTTCTGCTCTTCTAGCAATTTCTTCTTGGACCTTTTCCCATATTTCATTAGATATTATTGGAGGATGATTTCCTTCTATATAATAGCTATCTACTTCCCCGTCATTTTTATATGTCCTATGCATTAAATAATCTGGTGTGTAATACTTTTGTAAGTGTGCATCCCCTTTGTATTTTTCATTTTTTAATATCTGTAAGATTGTTGATTCTTGCCACTGTCCACCCTTGATTGTTGGAACACCATCATCATTAAGCTCTCTTGCTATAGTAAAGACTCCCTTACCAGATAGATATTTTTGAAATATTCTCTGAACAATCTTTGCTTCTTCTCTATTAACTACTAAATCTCCAAATTCATCCTTGTCATATCCAAGAAATAGCTTTGTGTTTATTAAAAGTTCTCCTCTTTGAAACTTCTTTCTAAATGCCCATTTTGTATTTTGGCTAATATTCTTACTTTCTTCCTCAGCAAAAGAAGAGAGGATGGTTAGCATAAGCTCTCCATCCCCTGATAGTGTATTTATATTTTCTTTTTCAAATCTTACTTCAACATTAATACTTTTAAGTTCTCTTACTGTTTCTAACATTACAGTAGTATTCCTAGCAAATCTTGATATAGACTTAGTAATGATTAAATCAATTTCTCCATTTCTTGCTTTATCAATCATCCTTTGAAACTCTGGTCTATTATCTGTTGTTCCTGTAATTCCTCTGTCTGCAAAGGTCCCCACAAACTCATAATCAGGGTTACTTTTTATTAGATTCTCATAATAAGTGACTTGGTTTTCGAGTGATTCACCTTGGAGTTCAGATTCAGTAGAAACTCTCGCATAGGCACATACTCTTTTCTTTAATGGTTTTTCATTATTAGCCTGTATAACTCTTACACGCATTAGACTCCCTCCTTTCTATCAATTTGGTAGTCTATATATCACTTATATCTTGATAGAAGTCAAGCTTTATAAGGCATTATTACTGCATCAAACCCAGCTTTCTTCAGCCTTTCAACTTGCTTTTCTGCATTACTTTTATTAGCAAAAGAACCTGCCATTACTCTATATAAAACCTTTGAATTAGGCTCATTCTTTTCTTTGTAGGTGATATTAAAATACCTTAAAACTCCTTTAGCAAGAGATATTCCTATTTTCTCTATGTTATTTATAATCCAATTAGCATCTTCAATATTATCGTGGAATGCTACTTCAATTAAAATGGCAGGTGCATTAGTTGAGTTTAGTTCATAAAACTTAGAATTAAACTTAATGCCCCTGCCTTTAATTTGAGTTATCTTTTCAAACTCATCATAAATTATTTTAGCTGCATTTGCTCCTTCACTTTGGGGAGAATATGCAAATATCTCTGCCCCTCTTCCTCCACCAGCATTTGAGTGAATTGCAAAGTGTAAGTCAGGCTTTCTTATGTTACTATCCTTAACAACCTCTTTTAAATCCCAATCTCTTCTATTCCTAAAGACCTTAATTCCATGTTCAATAAGGACTTTTTCAACTACATCGGCAACTTGATTCATTCTTGTTTCCTCAGATCCATAGTTTCCATATCCTATATTTCTTTCCTGAGTTGATGGACTTAGATAAATTGATTTAGTCATACTTCTTATCCTCCTTAAGTTGCACTAAAATATCTTTAAGCTTTACTGGAATAGGTAGACCAATATTAGCTGAGTTTTCTAGGATGCTTATCCCTTCATTAGATATATAGAAAAATATTACTGCTGTTCTTATTGCTCCACCATTTTTTATTAGATATGCATCAATGGTATGTCCTATAGCTACCATAAAAAACACCATAACCTTTTTAAATATTCCTTTAAATCCCACAGCACTTGATAATTTTCCTTTGATTATTGCAAGCATCACACCTGTTAAATAATCAATAACTACAAATGCAATTAGGGCATATAAAAAGCTATCGTGTCCACCTAGTACATAACCTAAATATCCACCGATAGCTGTAAAAACTGCTTTTATTAAGTTTAATATATCTTTCAATCAAATCCCTCACTTTCTATTTTAATCGTATTTTTGATTGAGAAAATAGATTATTCATACACTCTACTGCTACTCGTCTTGTCCTTAGATAACCTACCAATGTAATCACTGAGTCTTTCTTTTCCAATTTTTCCTCCACTATCAACAGTAAAATCTGTATAAAAACCATTTTTTCCAAATCGATGAGTTATTTCAGTTATTAAGCCAAGGCTTTGTGATCCTTCTTTACTAATTATAACTGCTTCATCCCCCAAAGCAAGTTGTGGTCTGAAAGGACCAGTAAACTCTTCAACCTTACCAATGTTCTGAAGACTATTTGCTATTTGCATTGCATAACCTTGTGCATCTATTAAAGTAGTACCATCTGGTACATTTACATAGAGGGTTTTGTTTGCCTGAAGATTCCACCCACTGTATGCTTCAACATCCTTATATACCTTAATGCTAAAATCACCTGTGTGAACACATACCCTTCTATAAGATTTTTGGTCATCTCTTACTATATTCCTTGAAAAAATGTCTTTATCTCTTTGGAAAACATAACTTGAATTTCTAATAAAACCTGCATACTCAGTTGAACCAATTACTACAGTCCCATCAACTAACCATTTAATCTGCCACTTGTCCAATGCCTTTAAAATATCAAAAATACCCTCAAGATAGGTCATATTAGGATCAAATTTATATCCTGATTTAACAGAAGTATTTTCAACTAACATTTCATCAGGTATTATATTTGATTGAACAAGAATTTCTTTTAAAATTTCATGAATCGCATTATAAGGGTAAATATTATTTTCATCAAAAGTCTGGTCATTCAGAGCCTTTCCGATTATATTTCTCCCATCTACTGTTATAGATTCGCTCAATAAAGCAAAGTTACTTCTATCCACATAGAAATTCCCCATTGGATACAACTCACTATCTCCCATACTAAATTCAAATGATACTTTACTACCTGGAGATAGTAAACTTGATTCTTCAGAGATAGCTACATTGCCTTCATATTCAGGATTCTCATTGAGTGGGTTCTCTAAATTTAATATAAATGATGTAACCGGTGTATCCATAGAGTGTTTTATACTTCCATTTTCCAAGTACCTGTTCATTTCAATAAAATACTCATAAATCAGTAACTTTTGAGCACTATTTGTTTTGTAACTACCTACAATACCAAATCCTGAAATATTTTTTAGTTCTAGATTATTTATATTATTTTCATATTCAGGACCTATAGAGTTTATATCTAACCAAGTTGGATCATTAAAGTTGCCATGGAGCTTCAAACTAGGTTTGCCGTACATTTTCCCAGAATCAATATAAAATAATTCTCCTTCAGTTTTTGGAAATTCAATAAAATCAGGATAGCTACCATTACCAATAATACCGCTAATTTCAAAAGATAATTCCATAGTATACACCTCTAATTCTCATCATCTAAATTCCCATTAATATTACTTGATTCATCTTCTACTGGGTATACACTAATACTTTTACCACAGTTAATACAACTTACAAATTCCCTTATAGTTTCAACCCACTGCTCTTTTCCACATTCACATATTATTAAACCGCCATTCATTACTCTGCCACCTCCCCAAATTGTATTGTCGCCGTAATATCAAGAACATGTTCCTCGTCCTTTGGTATATCGTTCGTTGTTATCTGTGCTTTAATTATGCTGTCATGAGGTGGAGGAGTATTAAAAGCAATCTTTCTTACACCTGCCTTTGCAAACTCCCATCCTTGTACCGTCATTATTGTTCCTGCTGTAGGCCTCTGATATATCCTTACATACGGGTCGTTTACATTAATAGTATAACTCCTAACTCCACTAGATTTTGTGATGGTGTTATACCTCTGTGTCCAATTTTCTCCGTCAAGAGATGTCCAGATTGTTATATATGCATTATCTGGATATGAGACAACTGGGTCTGAACCTGACATATTTCCAGACCATTTAAATCCATTAAAACCGTCTTCTTTATAAAAATAGTGGTATGGACAGATAGAATTTAATGCGTAGTTTGCGTAGATTTGAGTGTCGGCAATATTACCATTGCTCCCTAATCTACTTGAATCATAATAATCAAATCCTGACTCATAGGTATTTATTATCGTGTACTCGGTTGGCTCTAAGGTCACTCCATCAATTGTAACTGAAAGAGATTGGACATCATCTACTGGGAAGTCATACTCTAGTGATGCTCCGTCCCCAGTACCTATAACACACTCGTAGTTAAAATCTTTCCAAGTGTTATTATAAGTAACATCGAAAGCAACAACTCCACCCCAGATGATATACTTTATTGGTCCATTTGCTTGATCAATTCCAACACGCCTTGAAATTGTTGTTTTCTTTTCATCTAAATCAGTAGTTCTACTTGAACTTGTTGAAAATGAACGTACTACAGCACCCTTTCCAGCAACACCTAAATACATATGTGTATTACTGGATGACATACTAAGATTGTATAATATAGACCTTACTAAACTATTTCCAATGATCGCCTTGTCATCAAAATCTTCGACTACCACATATATTGTTGAATATATATCTATTACATCTAGTTCTCCTTTTGTAACTGAAATCTGATTTCCTTCAGCATCTTTAATCATAGCATGAGTATTGATTTGTGTTGTACTATCACTGATTCCTACTTCTGTTATAGTCTCACCTACATACTCTCCTACCCCTAATCTAATAGTTCTTTGGGCTCTAGATGTAGGTCTTGCAACCACAACTTCTACTTGTGTAGAAGGCTTATATCCTATCTGACTAAATAGTGTAGTTCTATCAGGAGTAGGTACACCAGTACCTCTACCAAAGAATATATTAGTTGCGTAATTATTAAAATCTAAGAGTCGAGTATACATTCTATTAAGAATAATATTTTCAGCAACTGCTGTTTGTTTGACCTGACCTGTTTTTGAGTCAGTAACCTTTATCTCAAATCTATTGTGTATAGACATAGTTTTATCAAATTGCATCTCTTTACCTCCTTTATGGGTTGATTTCCTCTACATCTAGAAAACTTATTGTAATTCCTTCAGGCCTCATTGAAATAAACTCATCAGTATAGCAATTAACATAGTTTGTAGGAGGAAAGGTAGCAGTAAATTCTAATGGTTTAATAATAATATATTCGCTTGGGTTTGGGTTAGGTTTATATAATAAGCCCATTGGTAAAAATGATATGTTAAAAGGCCCTACTGCTCCACCCCTGCCACTTAAAGTTCCTTTCATTGCATCATAAGAAATGCTTAAAGGACCCTGTACATTATTAAACCTGCTTAATGGATCCATTTTAAGTCTTATAGTATCCTCAGGAATTTCTATTTCCTCAAAACGTAATTCTGATAATGTCGGTGTAGAAAATGGGTCAATAGATGTCAAAGTAACACTTATCCACGCATTTTTATTTAATGTAATTATCTCTCCATTATCCACCTTAAACCACTCATTTTGCTCTACCCCTGTAGTCACTTCTACTTTAATTGATGTTCCTTCAGGCTCCTCTGATGCCCATTTAATTCTATACTCCCCATTGATCTCTATACAATCACTTACATATACCTTAGGGCTAATATATTCGCCTTGTAAATAAAAATAATCTATAAATGCTGCATCTAAATTTCTACTTGTGGAACCATCCTTTGTATACCTTGCTCTTAAAATATTTTCTCCTTCAGTTGTCACCCCACTATATTTAAGCCAGTTTCCAGCTCCACTAATTCCATTTATTTTAACAACGCCATTATGGTATAAATAGAATTTATCATAGTTACTCTCCGAGGATACCCTATAAGCAATGCTAAAATTTTTCCCCTCTTCACTGGTGAAAGATAAATAAGCATCACTAGAACTACTATTGCTTTTATTACTGCTTTCTAACGCAAACTTTCCCTCGTAAAATGTTTTAGTGCTACGGGACCAGGTACCCGTTAACTTTAAGAATGGATTTATTTGATCAGTTTCAAAACTTTCAATAATGCTTGTGGAATCTAATTCTAATGTATGAGGTAACTTCCATAAAATAGGAACCCCATATCTCTCAACTTTGTCTACTTTGTACTCTTTATCTATTAGTGGCCCATTAACATACGGGTATTCCTTTCCTGTAACTGTAAATGCTCCCTCTTGTCCAATAGAGCGAAATAGCTGTATATCATATATATACAGGTATGAACTGTATCTTGATATGATTTCCCACCTGTAGAATTTGAAAGGCCCTGAAACAGGACACTCGAATTCATGATACCTCCCTGAGACATTTGGACTTGTTCCAACAATAATATCAAACCAATCAACTCCATCATTACTTCCTTTAAAAATAAAATTAGCTGGTGGATATGATGAAACATACCACTTGAATCCTGATGTATATTTTGGTTCATCTAAATCTATTTGTATCCATTGTGTCCCTGCCGTTCTTGTATACCATTGATTTGAAGTGTTACCATTAAAAGCGTTACTTGCAGGATATGAGCTCGAATATATACTACTAGCAGTAGCTGTTCCGATAGGGCTAAATGCATCTCCTTTCCCAATGGGTTTAGGGAAATAACCTGTTACATCTCCCTTTAAGATATCTGTAAATTTTATTCCTATTTTGCTTCCAGACTCAATGTTTAAATCCATAATAACCCCCTATTCATTCCACGCTTTCTCAACTTCTGGTAACGGAATATCAACCCAAACTTGGTTAACCGGTTTGAAAGAATCCGAAAACTCTAAATAAGTATAGCCAGCCTCATTTAAAGAATCGCTTATTACTATACTCACATTTCCCAATATATTATGAAGTCCTGTTTCAACAACTAAAGAAGATAAATAAAGTCTGTATGTCCTTTCACTTATAGCCTCTACTCTATCTATCAAAATAAATGCAGGAGTTTCTTCATCAATTATTTTAATTTTATCCAGTGTCAAATTTGGTATTTTGTTAAGAGTACTAAACTCAATTATCCAACCCCAATCACCATTTTCATCTGGAATATTAGAAACTCCAGTAATTTCGTTATATGTGTTAGCAAATAGTCTTGAAACATTAATAGATGTTGGTGATATTGATATTTTCTCAGTCTCTATAAAAACATTTAGATATGTCAATGGTATAAATTCAGTAGATAATTGATAGGGGCTAATAGTAATTTTATCAGTCTCTATAGCCATTCCAGCCCAGTTTCGTTTAGTTAGATACCAATAAATTTCACCTTCTGAAGATTCTATTGTAAAACCCATTCTGTAATCATTGGTAATAAACATATTTAAACTAATTGCGCCCCCATGGAAACCCAGTAATTGTCTTGCTTCTTCCCATGCATAATTACCATTAAGTTGCTGGCTATAACTCCTATACCATATAGAGCCGTCCTTTAAAATGTATGCTACTACTATTCCTTGGTCCCTTTCGAGAAAAAACTTATTCTTCCAAGCTCTAATAGCTTTTACAGATGTTACATTATAGGCTAATTCAGATTTTGTGCTTTCATCATCCCAATGTTGTCTCCATAAGATATTATTTTCATCAACCCAAAATATCCAAGGACATTCTTCAGTTATCAATCTCCATCTTTTCCTATAGGCTTCCCAATTACCATTAAACCCAATTGCTACAGATGAACCTGAACCTAATATAAACTGTTCTTTCCACCCTTCTTTTAATCTGTCAGGATACTCTCTAATAGAAGTGCCAACTATTCCATTGTCTACATGTATTTCATATATTCTGTTCGGTGGCCCATATGGTTTGTATCTTCTAGGAGCAACACTTATATCCCCCAAGTTTGGACTTTCTCTTATAGTTTCCACCGTCCAATAGTCTGAATCCATTACACTTGTCCTTGCTCTACTTACAATAATATTCATCTTAGGATCAGATTTATTGTAAACAGTATGTTCACTGGATTTTAATTTATCATTTAAATAAGAGGTTATGTTCCTCACAATATAACCTCCTCTTCTCTTATAATTATTTTTATACTACCTTCGTATAGCCTTTTCTCCCTATTAACATAACCAAGTGTTAACCTTCTCCAACCTACGGGATTATCAATTAATCCAATATAAGTCCTTTCATGCTCTATTAGTTTTAATTGTTCTCCAGTAGTTTCCATTAAATCTATCTTCTCTATTTGATACTGACTAGCTATTACAGTAAACTCAATATACTTTGTTGGCTCTCCTATGGTTTGAATATGGTATGATCCATCAAGAAGTTTGTTCTTCTTTACAATACTTTCGTACTTTGGTGGTGACACTTCTTTACAAATCTTACTAAGAACTTCTCCTTCTAGGGTTTCAATTCTTATCATCGTGCCCTCACCTCTCTTCTTAACTGGTCCATAATAATATCTACAACTCCAGTTAATTCTTCTTTATTATTTACTCCTACAACCTTTATGGTTCCAGTATGTTCAACCTTACTACTTCCTGAAATCATATCCATTGACTTTTCATTACTAAACACCTTGGAACCCCGCGGAAGATCAATTAGCTCTGGACCTTTCTCTCCAACCCAAGTAAGTCCACCTCTCCAATAATCTGTTCCTTGTGCATTCTTTCCTATATTAGATATCTTTTCACCTATCGTTTGAAAGACCTGCTTAATAGTAGTTGTAAAGGTAGCTTCCTTATTTTCAACCCTCTGATTATTCCAATCTCTAATTTTATCTATTCCACCTTGGATGCCTTCTTTTATCTTATTAAATGCACCTTTTACCTTCTCTACCATATCTGAAAACTTCCCATCAGTTAATTTATCCATGGCATTTAATCCTGTTTCCCAGGTTAATTTATAACCATCCATATAGGTTCCAATAATACCTTTTATTCCTCCGCCATGCTCATCAATTTTACCTTTGATAAATCCCCAAGCAGTAGAGGTGTTAGTCTTTAAGTTTTCCCAAGTCTCAGATGTCTTTGATTTTACATTTCCCCAACTTTCTGAAACAGTGGTTTTTATATTAGATAAGGTTTCACTAGTTTTGTTTTTTATATTTTCCCATTTTTCATTAACAGTAGCCTTTGCTTTATCCCAAGCTTCAGATGTACTTTCCTTGATTTTATTCCATCTCTCAACAATTGCTTCTTTTAATAGTTCAGCTTTTTCCTTTATGGTATCCCAGTTTTTATAGAGGGTAACTCCTATTGCTATAATTGCAGTAATAGCACCGATTGCTATTCCAACTGGTCCTGTTAAAAGAGCCATAGCACCACCAGCGCCTGCAACTGCTGTTGATATGGTACTAAAGGCTGTTATTGCACTTCCAATAGTAGCTATAATCTTTCCAATTATTAGTATTGCTGGTCCTATAGCTGCAACAAGAAGTCCGATTTTTACTATTGTTTCTTGGGTAGTAGGACTAAGGTTTGAAAACCATTCTGAAGCTTCCTTAACCTTTTCAGATAGGGATACTATATGAGGCACTAGTATTTCTCCAATGGTTATGGCAGCATCTGATAGGTGGTTTTTAGCTATTTGGATTTGGCTTGCTGTTGTTTCATACCTTTGTTCAGCTTCTGCTGTAAGAGCAGTATTCTCTTCCCAAGCCTTAGTTCCTATTTCAAGTGAAGTTGTAAATACATCACTGGCTCCACTGGCTCTTAGCATTGCATCTCTTAGTCTTACTTCTGTAATTCCCATTTCATCAAGTATTGCTATAGCTGACATACCTTGTTCTTCGGCATTACCTAAGCCTTCAATAAATGATATAATTGCACTACCTGCATCTTCTTGAAATGCTTGTTTAAACTCACTAGCACTCATTCCAGCGACACTCGCAAATTCATTTAATCTATCCGATCCGGTTTCTACTGCGAGCTGCATATCAATCATAACCTTACTAAAGGCAGACCCACCTGCTTCGGCTTCAATCCCCACTGACGATAGCGCACCGGCAAAACTCATTATTTGTGCTTCTGTAAGTCCAATCTGTGAACCTGCCCCCGCAAGTCTTAAACCCATGGCTACAATTTCAGACTCTGTAGTAGCTAGGTTATTTCCTAAAGCAACTATTGTAGATCCCAATTTATCAAAATCAGTCTGACTCATACCAGTTATATTTGCTAGTCTAGCTAATGAAGTGGCTGCTTGGTCAGATGAAAGGTTTGTTGCTTCTCCTAAGTCAATCATTACACGGGTAAATCCTAATATATTGGGGACTTCAATTCCAAGTTGGCCAGCAGCTTCTGAAACTTCGGCTATAGCACTGGCACTAGCTGGTATTTCCTTAGACATATCCCTAATGCTTGTCTCTAACTTATTTAATTCTTCATCTGTGGCATCTACAGTTTTCTTTACTCCAGCAAATGCAGATTCAAAATCTATTGCAGCTTTACTTGCTGCTGTGCCAAATCCTACAATTGGCAAGGTAACAGTTTTGGTCAGGTCCTTTCCTACACTTTCCATTCCCTTTCCTATATCCTGCATCTTCTTACCTACAGGATCTAGACTTTGTCCTAGTTTATGCCATGAGCTTGATTGGGTTTCTATTTCCTTATTCACCTTATTTAATTCCTGCACCATAAGAGATAGTTGTTCTTTAGCTTTATTAAGTTTTATCTCTAATTCTTGAGTAGCCTTTGCATCTTGACCTTTTGATTCTACTGATTTTTTATGTGCTGCTTCTAAGGCTTCTACTCTTTGTTTTTGGATCTCAGTTTGTTTTGATAAACTATCAGATTTAAGTTTAAGACCATCTAATCCCTTACCATGCTCCCCAAGTGCTGCCGTTGAAGCCTTAAACTGAGAATCTATAACTCTCATTTCTCTATTTAGACTTGCTATCCCATTTTGAAATCCCGATGCATCTAGTCCAATTCTTACATTTAAACTACCTATTTCCCTTGCCAATTTTTCACCACCTTTTGGGCATAAAAAATACACCTATCACAGGTGCTATAAAATATCATCTATATACTTTTTATCTCGTTCAGCTTTAATTCTTAATAACTTTAAATAGTAAATTATATCCATGGAGTCAATATCATTCATGGCCCAGCCTGATTCAAGTAAGGCTAGGTAAATATTGTCTATAAATTCTTGGGGGTCCATGGAGTTCCCCTTATCTAGTTTTTTTCATCCACCCCAGTTGCTTCAGCTACCTCACCTACAACTTCAGAAATACATCTTGTTATTGTTGGAATTAGTTCATTTGAAGATAGTCCATCATAGACATCATCCCGAGTAAACTTATTCCTAAACAGCTCAACTATGAAGTCTACCATGGTATCTAATTCTTCAGCTGTCATATCATTAAAGTTAACTTTCTTTGATATTTCAAGGGTTCTTCTAAGCATCCTGGCTGAGATGAAATCTGCAACATAGGTCTTTTCCTTATTATCAATTCTTAATTTAATCTCCAACCTTACTCACCTCCTGGAATCAATACTTCTCCTGGTACAGTATCAAACCAAGTATCAGCACTTGTAAATTCTGATGAGTCTTCATCAGCAGTATGCTTCCATTCTCCATCAAACACTCTAGGCATAAAAGTAAATCTTATCACTGGTGTTTTATGCTCTACATTATCCTTTTTAGTTGTAAAATCTTCCCCCATGGGTTGTGCTACTCCTTTTAATAGCCACACATACCTATACTTTCCACCTTTTCTTAAACTCTTAAAACCTAGAGCAAGATAAGGCGGAACATCATCTTTGTTTTCAATTAATACACCATTTTCATATTTGTTTCCTAACACCTTTGCTCTTGTCTTTAAAGGTAAATCTGCAGTTTCAATTTCTACTTCAATTTTTCCTAGGGCTGAAACAGACTCCCATAATTGGTCATCTGCATAGAGTTCTTGAGTGTTAACATTAGGATTTATCTTAGCATTAATTGCTCCAACAATTTCTTCAACTAATCCATAACTTACCCCTGATTTATCATCAGTTTCAAGCAATGCAAAATGTATATCCTTAAGTCCATATTGGCTCATTTTTCTACCTCCTTTAAAAATCTCATTACCTTATGGTAAACTTTAGTGTCTTTTTCATATAAATCGTAGTATCTTTGTTTAATAAAGTTAGCTGTCAGCATACCTTGGTGTACTTCTTCTGCTATGTCAGTATAATCAGTTTTACTCCATATATCTATTTGAATAAAATATCCTGTTATTGATTCCTTATCATCTGAGTGAAGAGTAGCTCTATCTAAATATGTGAAGAAAGTAATATAGGGGTATTCTTCATTCCCGGAAGTTTGAAAGGATACTGGAACTCCAATATCCTTTAATGCTTGTATTACTTCTTTGTTTATGCTCATAGACCTAACCCCTTCTTAATCTCTTCAACGATTAAGTCCTCTACTTCTTCCTTTGAGTTCTCATAGCCTCTACTCATGAAAGGATCTGCCTTCATCGAAGTCGTACCAAATTCTAAGAAGGGAGCATAAAAGGCATCCTTACTTGGATATACATCTATCATTGCTGCCCCATCTATCCTCTTAATATTAGATACTTTAATATTTTTCTTTAAGTTTCCTGTTCTATGAGGTGCTTCATTTACAATGGCATCCTTTACCTTATCTCCAGCTTTAACTAAGGTAATCCTTTCAATTTTCTCTCCTTCTTTACCTAACTTATCAAGTTCAGTTAATAGATTTTCTACTCCTTCCAGTTTCATGTCAGCCACTTAAATCCACCTCCATGGCTTTAACCTCCATGAATCTATTTCTGTACTTAATATTATCTATGGAGATTATATTATAGTGCCTACCCTTAAATAGAATTCTCATTGTTGTATCAATACCTTCTAAATATCTAATGGTAAACTTAACTGTATTTTCCATTTGAATAGCTGCAGCTTCAAAGTATTCTCTACCATGAAGATTAGTAACTCCTGCCCATACTGTTTTAAAATCTATCCACTCTTCTATTTCAAAACCATTTTCATTGATATTAGTTTTTAATTCTTGAAAGGTTATTCTCTTATTTAGTGCACTTATCTCCATAGGCTCACCAGCTTTCTCTTCGAAGATTTCCAAGTATTAGCTTCATTACATCTATGGTTTCTGAAATACTGCCACTTTCATTTTTCAAGTAATAGAATGATCCTTCTCTTTTCTCATACATATTTGCTATGCAGTAAAGAATAGCTTGTCTTACCAGCTTAGGTACTTCATCAAATTCGGACAATGGAAATCTCAGTATATCTTCACAGATTTCTTGTGCTGTTAAAATAAAACTAGTGATGAGTGTATCTTCCTCATCACCATCTACTCTTAGATATAACTTTGCTTCTTCTAAAGTAACAACCATACACTCATCACCTCACTTTACTCCATTTCCATAAGTCCTGAGTATTTAAGTTTTTCTAAAAGAGAGTTGAAATCATTCTTTAAGGCCTCGATTGTACTTGCTGAGCTAGCAGCTTGAACTTCTGCTCTAATAAGTGGCTTACCATTTAATAGGAGTACTCCTTCTTCTGTTACTTCAAGTACTCCATTGACAACCAATCTATCTCCACCTTGTTCTTTATAATTCTTAACGTTACTCATATAATCACCTAGACTTTCATTTGAAGTATCTTTATAGCTTCAGGAAGAATTAACTTACCATCCACTCTTTGACTAGCCTTAAATCCAACTTGGCCTGTTGCTGCAAATAATTCATTTAATCTTTGGAATGACCTACCTTGTCTATCTGCAACCCAATAGTATGAAAAATCTCCAAAAGCTATAGGTTTTGCACCAGCTACTGCTAATGGAACATAGGAGGAAGTCTTAACTGGCCTATTTAAAATAGTATCAGGTTCTCCTGCAGTTACCGATGGTTGCCATAAATACTGACCATTGCCGTCTTTTAGCTTTCTAATTTCCTTAACAGTTGAATCATTCATTACAAAGGTTGCTTTTTTCCTATAAGGAGATTTTAAAGAATAGAATAAATCAAGTATTTCATCAAGCTTTAAAACTGTTTGAGTAGAAGCAGTAACTCCTATTTCTCCACCACCTGTAGTATTAAATATTCCAGTAGGTTTTCCAACTCCATCTCCTATAAAGAAGGCCTCCTCTTCTTTAGATCCAATTCTTCTAGCAAATTCCTTAGCAATATATCCCTCTAAATTAAAAACACTATCATTAAGGAGTTCTTCAGAAACCTTAATCATAGTGGCCAATTTGTACGCACCTATTGAAACTTGTGTGAATGCATCATCTGATTCAGGAATTGCTCCTTCTTCATCTACCCATGAAGCAGTGCCCTTTGATGCAACTACTGGTATTTTTCTATCCCCTGAAGATGTAGTTATTACCTTAGCAAGTTGTCTGAAGATATTCTCTTCAAGTAATCCTTCTACTAATGTCCTTTCAAACTCATCTGGAACTAAATATCCTCCTTCACTATCTGTCCCAATTTTAAGTGAGTTCTGTATTTCGTAGTTGTTTTTATTCCTCATTACATTCCAGAATGCATCTTTATATTCTTTAGATCCTCTACCTGTCTTTTCTTCACCCATATTTTGATTAGGATTATTCCTAATTGCTGTTGATGTAGGTTTTGAAAGTTCTAAGTCAATCACTGCTTGTCGTTCAAGCCTTTCTATTTCCTTACCTAAATTAACTACATCTGTTTCCATCTTTTCATAGGTAGCTGTATCTTCAGCAGATAAAAGTCCATTTTCATTTCTCTTTGAATCTAAAAAAGCCTTGGTGCTATCCCAGAGCTTTGCTCTCTTTTCTCTTAATTCAAGTATCTTATTCATTTACATCCCTCCATTTATTTTATTAGATTTAATCTCTTGCTTAATTCCTCATAAGAGGAACTAGTGTTAACTGTTGGTTTCTCATTTTTGGGAAACCTATCTATTAATGCATTTACTATCACTAGCTTTTCAAATATAAAGCCATCCGAAACTTGTAAATCATCTTCATCCTCTCCATAAAGAACCTTATCTGCGAAGCCCATATCAACTGCCTTTTTTGAACTCATCCATGTCTCATTATCCATCATCTTAGATATCTTACTTCTATCTAGTCCTGTCTTTACCTCGTAGGCATTAATAATACTTTCCTTTACTTCAGATAGCATTTCTTTTGCTCTTACCATGTCTGATTCTTCACCCCAGATAATAGTGGAAGGATTATGAATCATAAGCATTGCAACAGGTGACATTAGAATTTCATCCCCTGCCATTGCAATAACTGATGCAGCTGAAGCGGCTAAACCATCAATCTTTACTGTAACTTTTCCCTTGTATTCTTTCAGCATATTGTAGATTTGACTAGCAGCAAAAACATCACCTCCTGGAGAGTTAATCCATACAGAAATATCACCTTCTGATTCAGTTAGTTCAGCCTTAAACTTCTTAGGGGTTATATCATCATCAAACCAGCTATCTTGTGCAATGTATCCATCAAAATATAAGGTTCTTCCTTCTTCATTTTTAAACCAGTTCCAAAACTTCTTTATTATCATCACCTCCCGTATCTTCCTTAACAAATGCCCCAACATCTTTAAGCTTTAGCATATTGCCATTAACCATATATGTGTTACCACCCTCTTCTTCAGCTATTGGATTTAAGTTCTCTAAACTTCTTACATCATTTGGTGACATAAACCCATTTTGAATTCCTATGGAATAACCTTTCATTCTTGATTCATAATCTCCTCGAAGTAGCCCTTCAACTACAAAGCTAACAAAGTATTCCTTTCTTTCAGATTCACTAAATAAAGATTTATTAATTGATTGCTCTATCCTAACAAGCCAAGGCCTAATTGTATGGACCACAAAGCTTATGGATTGATGTTCAATATTCGAGAATGTTGCTCTTTCCAAATCGCCTACTAAATGAGGTGGAACTCTAAATATTCTACATATCTCTTCTGTTTGAAACTTTCTAGTTTCAAGGAACTGTGCTTGTTCAGGAGGTATTCCTATTGGCTGAAACTTCATCCCTTCCTCCAACACTGCAACTTTATGTGCATTAGAGCTACCTTGGTATACTGAATTCCAACTATCCCTAATTCTCTGTGGATCTTTAACTACTCCAGGATGTTCAAGTACTCCCCCAGGATTTGCTCCATTTGAGAAGAATTTTGCACCATATTCCTCTGTAGCTATAGCCATTCCAATTGTATTCTTAGCCATAGCAATCGGAGAGTATCCCATAAGTCCATCAAATCCAAGTCCTGGAATGTGTAGGACTTCATCTTTTCTTAAAATATATTCTTGTCCTTCCTTGTTATATAGATAGTAGATTTCTCCCTTTTCACTCCTGTTCACTGTCATTTTGTTGGGTAATAAGGGATAAATAGCTATCACCCTACCCCTCCCATCACGAATAATTTGAGAATATGAATTTCCCCATAATAAAAGATGACCCATAAGTGTTTCTCTAAACACAAATGAAGTCATCTCAGGGTTTGGTGCATCTGATAATAGTTGATATATTGGATGATTCCTTGCTTTTTCCTTACCACCATCAGTGTATTTATATGTGTGTAAAGGAAGGGAAGCTATTGTTTCTGCCAGTATTCTAACACAGGCATAAACTGCTGTTGTCTGCATAGCTGTCCTTTCATTAACAGTTTTGCCACTAGTTGTAGAACCAAAGAAAAAGCTATAGGTACTTCCAAAGAAGCTATTTTTAGGTTCTGCCCTCGATTTAAAGAATCTTGATATTATTGGTATTTGAATTTGAATCACCTCCTAAAAATGGGCATGAAAAAAGCACCTTCAGTTTTGAAGATGCCGTAAGTTTTATTAATATTAGGACTTAATTATTGAATTTATCTGCTAAGTCTTTAGCTACTGCTACTAAAATTGCCCCAATCCCAATTTTCCCATATTTCCCACCATATTTTTTAGCTGCTTTACCTGCTTTAGCTACCTTTTCTGCATTTTTGGCACTAACTTTTGGTAATTTAAGTTTCATAGAATCTCCCCTTAGAATATCATCTCTACTCTTTTTAAATCTTGAAAGTAAAATTTTCGTTCTAGCTATATGTAATTTTCTGTTAATTTCAGTATAGCATATTTCTAGGGAATTACAATATGATGTTCTTTTTATAATCTCTACAAAGGCATAGAAAAAGCACCTGAAAACAGATGCTAAATTCCAATTAGCTTAATTCATCAATTACATTTTGAATACTGTTTAGAGTTCCATTATTCAAACCATTATAGTACTTTACATGTTCCTTTGTTGCTTCAAGAGCCTTTTGAAACTGTTCCTCACCAAAATCTAATCGTATATTTTCTAATAAATAGCGAGTAGCGTAGGTATTCATTGTCCTTGTATAACGCTGTCCATCCATCATAGCAAGAAAGTTAGTAACATAATCACCTGCTGATCCAGCATTCATCCCTGTTTCATCAGCAATTTTATATTTTGCTTCACTTCGAGTCAGATTACCATGATATACCATCTTGATAATTTCATAAGCCCTATGTGTCATTTCATTTGTTATTTTCACTGTTTCAGCCCCCCTACTAACACTATTTAAGAAAGATTCTCTATATTCTCTTAATGTATCAAGAACCTCATGCCAAATTTCTACCTTATCCTCTTCTTCTATAAATACCTTTCCATGAGAATTGCTTGCATCCGTCTTCATCTGTGCAAAATTTCCTTTAAAGTCCTTTACATATGTGTCAGGATATTTTGTGTCATTCGAACATCTCTCCATTAATTCATCATACCTCACTTGCCCTTGTTGCTCTTCAATTTGTAGAAATGCTTTTATGATTTTATGATTGTTTTGTTTTCCTCTATTTGCCCAAATAGGAATCTTTCTGTTTGCTTTAGCATAATCATTATCTTCATCTGAAATAGGGTTCGGCTTTGTAGGAGTTGTAATTTTTACAGTTTCTGAACTTAACTCTTTAGCTGCTCTTAAGAAACTCTCACTAACATAATTAGAAAGTAATTTGTCCACAACCTCTTCCACATCTTCTTTGTTTAATGCCAATGCTAACTTGAACTTTTCTAAAAGGTCAGCGTTAACTAAACAATTCAATGTATCCTTACCCATATACACTACCTCCCGATTTTATATTAGTTAGATTATATATGTCAAGGATTTATTTGTCAATACAAATTTACATAATTGCAAATTTACAAATATACATATTTTTAAATAATCAATATTCCTCTATCATCATAAACACTTCCACCACTTCCTTCATTTCTTATTGCTCTATCAAGTGCCATTATAGTAGCAACAGCCCCATCAATCTTCTCGGTACTTTTTTCTTTATCCGGCTTTATATTCCTAGCTGGGTCTATTTTTACAAAGATATTATCCATCATCCACCTTAAAACCGGGTTTCCTCCGTGGGCTATTTTCTTCTCAAGTGTTAACTTCATAAGTTCTTTAGTTGGAGGACTCATATCCTTATATCCTTGCCCAAAAGGAACTACTGTAAAACCCATACCATCTAGGTTTTGAGTCATCTGTACTGCTCCCCATCTATCAAAAGCTATTTCTTTTATATTATATTTAGTTCCCAGTTCATCTATAAAGTTCTCGATAAATCCATAATGTACTACATTTCCTTCAGTAGTCTTTATATAACCTTGTTTTTCCCATATATCATAAGGAACATGGTCCCTTCTTACTCTTAACTTCATATTGTCTTCTGGTATCCAAAAGAAAGGTAATATTATATATTTTTCATCCTCATATCTTGGAGGAAAAACAAGTACAAAGGCTGTAATATCTATAGAACTTGAAAGGTCTAGTCCTCCGTAGCATTCTCTACCTATAAGTTCTTCAGGGTTGACGGCAAAATTGCATTCATCCCATTTATCCATCTGCATCCATCTTGTTGATTGCTTTACCCATTGATTAAGTCTTAATTGTCTAAATGTGTTTTCCTCTGCAGGGTTTTCCTTTGCACTATTAAATGCATTTCTTACTTTTTCTATATCAATTGTATGGTCTAATGAAGGGTTTGCTTTATACCAGTTCCTTTCATCTGCCCAATCATCTTCATCTTTTATTCCATAAATAACTGGATAAAATGTATGATCTATTTTTCTACCTTCTAACAAATCTACGGCCTTTTGATGTTGTTCGTAGCATATTGAATTTCTATCTGTTCCAGCAGTAGTAATAAGAAAAAACAAAGGTTGAAGTCTAGCGTCTCCACTTCCCTTTGTCATTACATCAAATAAATCTCTATTTGGTTGGGCATGAAGCTCATCAAAGATTACTCCATGAACATTAAGTCCATGCTTTGTAAAAGCTTCAGCTGATAATACTTGATAAAAACTATTAGTAGGCTTATAAACTAATCTTTTTACAGACATTATCGGCTTTATTCTCTTCTTAAGAGCTGGAGATTGTTCTACCATTTCTACTGCCACATCAAATACTATCGAAGCTTGTTGTCTATCTGCAGCACATCCATAAACTTCTGCACCCCACTCTCCATCTCCACAGGTTAGATATAATGCAATAGCCGCTGCTAATTCACTCTTCCCATTTTTCTTTGGGATTTCAACATATGCAGTGTTGTATTGCCTATATCCATTATCTTTAACAGTTCCAAATACGTCAGTTATAATCTTATCTTGCCAAGGGAGTAAATCAAAAGGCACACCCCGCCATTGGCCTTTGGTGTGCTTTAGGTTATTTATAAAATTAATAGCATGTTTTGCTTTTCTTTCATCAAAGATTCTAACCACCACCCTTTATAAGAAGTAGCTCCATTGGATCATCAGATTCACTTGCACCTTCAACTGAAATCCTACTTCTTGATGATGGGGTAAGTCCAAATTGCTCACAGAATTTGTTCATTATCTTAAGGTAAGTTTGGGCGATTGATACCTGTGGCACTTGTTGCCAATATCCAGAAGGAGTTTTTACTATTGTTCCATGCTTAGATATGAATTCTTCTGCTTCTTTCCATCTCGCATAGGCTTGACAATATCCAGCAAAGGATGCCATATCTACCTCTGTTAATATTCCTAAATGTTCTAGTTGTTTAGATAGTCTTTTCCATTCCTTCTTTGCTTCTGGTTCAAGCCATGTAGGACACCTCGGTGCTTTCTTATCAGGTTTTGGTTCATTGGTATTTAATGGTCTCTTTCCTGGATTTCCTTCAAGTTCCTTTATTGCTGTAGGCTTTGGCTTCCTTCCTCTCTGTGTCATAGGTATCACCTCCAATCTAAAAAAGACCCGAAGGTCTTTTCTTCCATCTATTTATTGGGATTTTTAATTCCCTTGTAGTTATAATTTCCCTTCCTTACCTCTTCTATTTCCTTTTCTCTAGCCTTCTCATAATCCTTATATCTAGTTTCTTTATCTTTACATTCCATGCAAATGCAATCCTCATTAAACATTGACATTATCCTTCCACCTTTTAAATCCTTACCGCATCTATCGCAATTCCTTTGTGTAAAGAACTTATCCATTAAAATCACTTCCCTTACTGACTTTCAATGCATCATTTAAAAATCCCATACCAAATCCATGCTCTTTATATCCTTCCTTTACTACTGCTAGATAGTTTCTACTGGGTAAGTTCAGTCGTACTCTTTCTTTGGTCATAATATACACCATGGCTATCACTACCTCCCCAGTTTCAAGCTCCACTTCTATATCATCTTTGTAGTAAAAACTAGGATAACCTTCATACCTATCAAGTGCAATTTCATCTTTAGGTTTGATATCCCAAATAACTACTGGTACTTTCCAACCTTTAAAGGGTTCAATAGTTAAATAGGCGTTTTCTTTTCCCCCTTTAAAAAGTAGTCTAAATCCATGAAGCATTCCTTTACCATAGAGCTTAGCTGTTGGGCATCGGTACTTCATCTGTTCAACATTAAGATTTGAACCATAAGCTAAATATAACCTTTTCATTCTATTATCATCCTTTCCTCTCGCCACAGTTTCCCTTGTGTTGGCTTTATTAAAGGCTGTTGAGCCCTTCTACCACCCTAAGAGGGGTTTCCCCCTCCGTAGTTTAGGCTATGTCCTGAAACCTCCAAGCTGCACTTCCTTCTAAGTGTTTTATAAGATGTTCTCTTGGGTTTTTGAATTCTTCCCCAATGAAGCCTATTCTGTTAAGCCAAGTTCTCATTGCAAACTTTGGATTTTCAATCTGTGGCTTTTTGCTGCTTGCACTTTTCTGTGTTAAGGCTTGGTGGTTCATTGCTAAGGCTAAAAGAATGTAACTTCTTATTTTCCCTGCATGAAGTGTTCCGTTAAACCCTCTAAGTTCTACAGTTCCGACTCCGTTGAAAAAACTGTGTAGGTTTAGGAAATGGTATCTGCTTTCATGATAACGCCTATGTCTTCCTGAGTAGTAGCCCTCGTACCAAAGGGCCTCGATTTCATTAAAGGTTTTAGGTTTTTTCTTATTCATTCTCTCCACTAGGCTTTGGTCCATCTTCTTACAATATTTCATTCTTTCTCTTTCTATCTGTAGGCTATCGTATAGTAGGTCATTTCTTGAATAAACTATATTTACAAAGTTTCTAAGACTTCGTGGTGTGTGGTCTTTACCGTTTAGGTGAATGTGTATTCCTGTGCAGTTTTGCTTCTCTGAAAATCCTCCTGCCTTTCTTATCTTTCTAACCATCTCCTGAAGGATTTCTATGTCCTCCCCGTAGGTTAAGATTGGGCTTACTAGCTCTACGCTATATTCGTTTCCTGCTGGAACCTTTTGTCCATTTAGTTTTCTTTGGGTTTTGATGCTCCCATCATAAACTACTTCCCAAACCCTTCCATCGGGTGCTGTTACCTTGTAGTTGCTACCTTCTTTCCCAATTCTTCCTTCTAAATGTTCAGCTACAACCTTTGCTGCCTTATGCCTTGTTACTCCTGTAAGTTCGATTTCAATCCCAAAATTCCTCGTAAGCATTGCTTTACCTCCTCTTGGTGTGTTTTTCGTTACATACATATATCACTCAAAAGAAGGTTAATAGCAAGTACTATTTTCAAAAGAAATACAGTATTTTACAGTATTTCAACGTATTCTGATATGATTGCTAGAGCTTCAGTATAGCTTTTAGAATTTAAGATTCTATCGGTCATTTCTTTTGCTTCTTCCTTCATTCCTACTTTCTTTAAGGTTCTAGAGGCAATTCCCATCAAATTAAAAATGTTTCCATCTTCTCCTATTAATTTGCATACTGGTTTGGTCATTTTAATTCCTCTAATATATTTTCATCTCTGTGTTCAATTATGAGTTTGCCTTCTTCTTCCCTTACTGTTATCATATCTCCAGTTTCAAAGCCAAGTTTCTCAAGCCATTTACCTTGAAGTCTTATTGAAGGTATGCTATCAGCTGCTCCAGTAGGTGCTTCATAAACCTTTAGTTTTCTTTTAATCATGGTTTTCACCTGGTCTTCTAAAGGCTGAATTTCCGTTAAGGTTTTGAAGAAGTTCCTTCCTTGCCTCTTTGTAATCAGTCCCAATCATTCCAAGTCTCATAATCCAGGTCCTAAAGGCATATTTTGCATTATCAGTAATTATTTGTTTCGATGAAGCATATTTAAGTTCCTTCGCTTTTTCATTTAGTAATCCAAAGAAAAGGCTAGCAGATCTGGCTATATCTGTTTCTAGAGTAAAGGAAATATTATCTCCTTCAATTTTGATGTATTCAGTTTTAAGGTTTTCAGTAAAATCTTCCAAAGTTTCTGAAGCATTAAGTTTGGTGATTTCCCTTTCACTAATAATGTCTTCATCGAGTTCAAAGACCTTATTAATTAAATCTTGCTTACTAAAAATCATGTTTACTAAATTCTTTAGGGTATTTAAGTTATGCCCTTCAAGGGGAATGAGAATATTCACTTCTTCTATGAACATTTCTTCCTCTGTTACTTCTTCTAGACTTTCCTTAATTTCTTCATTTGGATTTAGTATTTCTGCTAATTCCACTTCATCACCTTCTTTGTTTTTAATCTTTCCTTCCCTATCTACTGTAAAATCTCCAACTTGGTATGCAAAGCTTGGTACTCCTAGGTATTTTGGTTTTATGTCTAGATGCTTACCTAAGACTTGAACTAATTCCTTTCTATCCATCTCAATCCCTCCAAGTAATGTAGTAGTCTATATATCACTCAAAAGGATGTATAAAGCAAGTTATATTTAAAATAAGGTCGAGGGTTTATCCGAAGATTAAATTAAAAGGCCACACAGGGCAAACTGTGGGCTTGAATTATTGGCAATTTCCTGTAATAGAATTTTTCAAGGCTAAACCTACTGCAAATGCAACATTTACTGTTACTGCATTGCCAGCTTGCTTATAAAGCTGGGCGTCTGAATTTATTTTTCTTGCCCTTTCAAAGAGTTCATCTGGAAAACCTTGAAGCCTAAAGCATTCTTTAGGTGTTAGTCTTCTAATTCTTAAGTTTTCAGTTAGAGTTCCTTGCATACATTGGGTATCTAAAGTCTGTGATACTCCCTTTCCAACCCTTCCTCTTCTAGTTTTACTATTGGGATAAGCCAAGCTTATGCCATCCCCAACCTTTGCTTCCATATAACCCTTTTTAGTCCCATTTCTTACTTTCACTCTAGGTGCTTCAAGCACCGCACTATTACTTGCAGTTCTATTTACTATGCCAGCCGTATACCTTGAAGTTATGCACCTTGAATTATTAGTTATTTTAGTTTTAGTATAAGATTGGTCTATAAAATATAATCCAGTCTTCCCGCCCCCACCTCCACCACAACCTACTAAAGTACATGATATCCCTTCAGGGTCATACACTCTTTCTCCTTGACATCCTCCTATAATCTGTTTAAGAGTTGATTCGTTTTCTCCTCCGATAGGTAGTATTTCTCGTCTACCTCTGCTTCTAAGATTTGCGATAATGAATACCCTCTCTCTATTTTGGGGGACTCCAAAGTCTTTTGAGTTAAGCACCTGCCATCTTGCATCATACCCGGCTTCATCCAATTCAGAGAGAACTTTTCCAAAGTCCCATCCTCCATTAATTGATAACAAGTTTTTAACGTTTTCAATAAGAAGGAATGTGGGCTTATCTTTTTCTTCTTTGCTTTTGAGGATGTCAATAATACTGTAATAGATTCCACTTCTTTCTCCACTAAGTCCTCTTTGTTTTCCTGCAACTGAAATGTCTTGGCATGGGAATCCAAAGCACCAGATGTCTGTATAGGGGATGTCTTCTCCTCTAAGTTTTGTAATATCATCAGCGTACCACTCTCCTTCTGTATCAAACATTGCTTTATAGGATTTAACTGCAAATTTGTCTATTTCACAAAATCCAATGCATTTAAATCCTGCTAGTTCTAATCCTAATCTAAAGCCACCTATTCCAGCACATAAATCAAGGAAGGTCATCAATTAAACCACAACCTTCCTTCTCTAAATCTTTATATTTAATTTTCTTCCCATCTCTTATTAAATACACATCCTTATCAGTTCCGACTTGTTCTATATATCTTTTTACAATTACATCTGTGTATTTCTCATCTAGCTCGATTGTATAGCATATCCTGTTTGTTTGCTCACAGGCAATTAGGGTAGAACCACTACCTCCAAATGGATCAAGAACTATACAGTTGCTCATGCTACTATTTTGTATTGGATAAGCACATAAAGCTACTGGTTTCATTGTCGGATGAAGATCATTCTTTGAAGGTCTGTCAAAATTCCATATAGTACTTTGCTTTCTATCAGAATACCATCTATGCCTTCCATCTTTTCTCCATCCAAATAGAACTGGTTCATGTTTCCATTGATATGGACTCCTACCAAGAACTAGGCTTTGCTTTGCCCAAATGCACACTCCCGATAAATAAAATCCAGCATCTATAAAAGCTTTTCTAAAATTCAAACCTTCTGTATCTGCATGGAATACATAAATTGAAGCATCATTCTCCATTACATTAAATATATTTTTAAAAGAAGATAATAAGAAATTATAAAAGTCCTTGTCCTTCATATCATCGTTTTGTATTGTTCCAGCTTTTGCTTCATAGGCTACATTATATGGAGGATCTGTTACTGTTAAATTTGCTTTCTTACCATCCATTAAGACTCTATAGCTTTCTTCAGCTGTACTATCACCACATACTAATCTATGTCTACCAAGTAACCATAAATCACCTAATTTTGATATGGTCTGCTCTTTTAAAACTTCATCTACATCAAAATCATCTTCCTTTACATCTTTATCATGGAGTTCACTAAAAAGTTCATCTAACTCGGGTGGTTCAAAGCCTGTAAACTCAATATCAAAATTTGATTCCTTTAAATCATCAATTAAATCTTTTAATAATGCTACATCCCAAGAACCTGATATTTTATTAAGTGCTATATTTAAAGCCTTTTCTTTGGTTTTATCTATTTCAATAACTACACAATCAACCTCAGTAAAGCCTAAATCCTTTAATACTTTTAATCTCTGATGTCCACCAATTATAGTATTATCTGAATTAATTATGATTGGATCTACATAACCAAACTCTGTAATGCTATTTTTTATCTTTTCATATTCCTTATCCCCAGGCTTTAAATCCTTTCTTGGATTATATCCTGCTGGTATTAATATGTTTACTTCTCTCTTTTCAAATCTCATCTTCTTCACCCCAAAATCTATATTTTATGTAGCAATCGTGGCTACAGAATTTTCTTTTCTTATTTCCATAAATACTGAATTCCTTACCACAATGAATGCAAGTGTAGTTGTATATAGCTGTGTCTTTTTTGACTTTCTTATCTTGATTGTTTTTCCACCAAGTTCTTCTACATTCCTCAGAACAGTATTTTTTTGGTCTACCTTTTTCTTTAATTTTTAAAAACTTCCCACAATTAAGACATAGAAGATTTTCATCTTTCATAACCTCAACATTTAAACTAACTACTTTTCCATTGCCAACTAGATTGTTTCTTTTACAAAAACTTCTTACTGAGTCTCTAGTTAATCCCAGGATATTTCCTATGGCTTTATATCCTAGACCTTTCATTCTTAGTTCATAAATCTGCTGTCTTTCATAATCAGTCATAAGAAGATCCCCCTTTCTATTTTGCGAAATCTTTATGGTACTTTTATGTTTGGGTGGCTAAATTACCATAATTACAACCCCTATCTGCGTAATTATTTAAAGATTTTATATAAACATAAAAAGCCTACAATCCTTGGGGTTATAGGAGTTATAGGCTTTTTATGGAGTTTTTCAGTTTGTACTATTTTCCAAAACAAAAACCACTATCAAATGTAGTGGTTGCAATATTTACAGATATATTTAGTTTTATATTCTACTACCCCGCCCCTTTAATTCTGCGAAATTCCGTGCGTGAGGGGGCGGCGGTCTTGGAAAGGCTTAGATGTAGAGATTTGATACCCCCTCCATACCACCTTTTCACTTTAGTAACAAAATATATACATTATCTCGATCTAATGTCATACCATACTGATAAAGAATTACCCTCTCTTTCAACTCTCCAGCCATTAGAGACAAATAATGTTTTACAGCTTCATTAGTTTTATAATCAAATTCATATATAACCATGAACTTATAAAACTCTCGTAGTTCTTCAGTGCCAATTGACGATTTACTCTTTCCATATAGTAATGCTTCTAAGTCCTTTTTGATACCGTTTTTCTGTGCTGAACCAAATCTGTTTCCACCATTAATTGGTCGATTGCATTTCACTTCACATATAAACGGCTTATAGCCTCGTGACTCAATATCATAACCATTATCATTTGGCTTTGTTGAGTTCACAACTTCAATAATTTTTTCTTTATCTACATCGTTAATGTTAAGAATTTCAGATATACTATCTATTGCTTTTAAAGTGGTATTATGTGTAATTATGTTATTTATGTTATTCAATGCTGCTTTTAAAACATCAAAGCCTTCTTCTGTCATCTTTGAAAAGAAGTCCTGTTCTTCACCTAGTATGTCTTGCCAAAAACTATTAAATTCATTCTTAAGATATTCTGCTTTATTAAATACCTTTTCCATTTTCCCACCTCTTGTATTTATTATAGCAGAACTTGTTTTCAAAATGTATGAGAATCAATACTTATATTCTTGAAACCTATCTATAGTCATAGTCTTTTTATCATGGCATTTCTTACATAATGCTTGCCAGTTACTTTCATCCCAGAAGATTTTCTTATCTCCTCTATGTGGAATGATATGATCTACTACTGTGGCTTCAACTAATCTATCATCCTTAAGACATTCTACACATAGGGGGTTTGCTTTTAGAAATCTCTCCCTAGCCTTCCTCCATCTAGAATCATATCCTCTTTCCTTTGCACTTCTTCTTTTATTAGTCTTTTTATGTTTTTCACAGAACTTCTTATCCGTTAGTTCAGGACAATTAGGATACTTACATGGAATTAGTGGTTTTCTTGGCATTAACATCACCTCTGAAATTATAGGCATAAAAAAAACCTCTGTATTCATTTACAAAGGCTCAATATTTCAAATTATAAATTTATTTTATCAATTATAAGTTGTCTCTTATTTCTTTATATATTTCTATTTTTGATTCAGTTGGTATAGGATTTCCATTTGGAAAGTAGTTACAATAAAATTCAGTATTTGAATCTTTAAGCACTTTACCGTTATATCCATACTTTAACTCTATTCCAGTTACCTTATTGAACTGTTTCATTACCACTGAATGTATTATACAGACATTCTTAGGTTTGTATTTTTTTATCCTTTCAATCATCAGTTCTACATCTTCTCTTTTAGCTTTTACCTTACTTGAATTAGTTTCTTCTAATCTTGGTATTAGATCTAAAACTCCAAATTGCTTATTTTTATAGTTGTACCTAGTACCACCAAAAACCAAATCATCAGCTATTGTTTTATCAAGTTCTTCTGTAATTAAGCCACTTAAATATAACTGTTTGAAAAACAAAGATTGTTTACCAGAAAAATAATGTCCATTATTATTTGATTGTACTGGTGGGTTTAAAGCTATAAATAAAACATCTAAATTGTCTCTAAGAAAAATAGCATCTTTATCAACTAACTTCATTAAAATCCCCCCTGGAAACTATAATTTGATTTCATTATACCTAATATTTCCAGCTCACTCAACTGACCTTACTATCTAATAGGGATTAATTGACTTTAGTTAATATAGGCATAGAAAAAGCCCTTAAAGAAGTTAATCTTCTAGGGCTTTACGAACACTGCGTTTCCTTGGATTCGAATCGATATAACCTTGGCATATTCTACAATGCTATAGTGTCTATACCTTTACATCTTATAATATACCACATTCACTAGGTGTCTTTCTATGTCTTTTAGTGTCCTCTTTTAAAACCTCATCAATTTCTTTTAATGCTTTCCCATGAAGTTTTATTGTATATCTTGTATCATAACCTAGGTTTCTGGCTACTTCGTCCCAATCCTTAGCATTTATATATCTCATTTCTAGAATTAATTTATATCTAAAATCATCTAATTCATTTATAGTATTAAGAATTTCTTTCTTCAAATCAATTAATCTATCTATATCATCATTTATCTCATGGCTTAAATCTATAAGCTTGACAGTAGCATCTTCCATGGGACTTGTAGTTCCACTTCCTCCTGATACTCTTTCTTGTTCAAAATTTACAGTTACCTTCTCAGCTAAGGCTCTAATACTTTCTTGCTGCTCAATTTTATTATTTATAACTCTATCAAGCCATATAGCCTGAGATAAATATTCCTTTGCTTTCATAGGCACTTCCTCCTATTCTACTTTTCCATTGTAGTAAGTATCAATAATATTCCTTCTTGCTTCTTCATCTAAGCTCATAATTCTATCTAATGCTTTTTTCTTGCCTTCTTCAGCTTCTTCCTTTGTCTTATAAAATCTACATCCACCACAATCTTTTGTTTTCAAAGCCCTACATCTATCATTATTTTCTGCAAAGCATTTATCCATTTAAAAGTCCCCCTTTTTCTATTCTAGCCTTTACAGCTTTTAAGAGTGCTTCTTGTCCAATCTCTTTATTCTCTAGTGCATTCATAACATCTTCATCAACTGTACCTTTTGCTACTAAATGATGAATAATAACTGTTTCCTTTTGTCCTTGTCTATCAAGTCTTGCATTAGCTTGCATGTATAATTCCAAACTCCAAGTAAGTCCAAACCAAATAATTATGTGTCCTCCTACTTGAAGGTTTAGTCCATGTCCAGCTGAAGCAGGATGAGCAAGCAAGATTTCTATTTGACCATTATTCCATTTTTTTATATCTTCTGCTGTTTCTAATGTCCTTGCATTTTTATATCTTTCCTTTATCCTAACTTTATCGTGTATAAAGGAATAGAATACTAACACTGGTTTCCCGTTGGTAGCTTCAATTAAATCATCTAATGCATCAAGCTTATCATCGTGGATTAGCCTAACCTCTCCATCTTCGTCATAGATAGCACCGTTGGCAAATTGAAGAAGTTTATTTGTAAGTGCTGCAGCATTATTTGCAACTACCTCTCCTTCATCTAATTCAAGAAGTAACTCTCTTTCAAATTGATCATACTTTTCTTTATCTTTCAGAACTACAGGCACTATATTGTTAAACCTTTCTGGGAGATTTAAATAATCCTTTGCCTTCATACTTATGCAAATATCTTCGATTTTTTCATATATCCTTTTTTCAGCTTCTGGCTTTAATTTATATGAAAATATGATGTGTTGATTTCTTTTATCTGGTAGAAAATATCTATCTCTATAACCAGTTAGAGTTTTACCAAGTCTTTGACCTTTATCTAAAAGATATAGTTGTGGCCATAAATCAATAAGTCCATTTGGACTAGGAGTTCCAGTAAGTCCTACTATCCTCTTTATAAGAGGTCTTACCTTCCTTAATGATTTGAATCTTTGTGCTTTGTGAGATTTAAAGCTTGATAATTCATCTATTACAACCATGTCAAAATTCCATTTATTTTTTAAGGTATCTACTAACCAAGTTACATTCTCCCTATTTATTATATAGATATCAGCTTTTCTTCTTAATGCATCTTCTCTCTCCTTCTTAGAACCTAAAATCTTAGAAGTTGTAAGATAGTTTATATGATCCCATTTATTAATCTCTTCTTCCCATGTAGTTTCAGCTACTCTAAGAGGTGCAATAACTAGGACTTTTGATACCTCAAAATAATCATGTAATAATTCTTGGATACCAGTAAGTGTTATAACTGTCTTACCTAAACCCATATCTAGAAATAGCCCTGAACATTCTTTATCTATTATCCAATCCTTAGCGTATTCTTGGTAATTATGAGGTTTGTATATCATTTCATCACATCCTGTAAAAACAAATCTATCTTCTCATATGAATCTATTACATAGACTTTAAATCCTAAGTCCTCTAATTGCTCTTTTCTTTTTATTTGAATTGGTCTTAAATCTTGACCAGGTGCTTTTAGTTCTACAAAGAATGCCTTTCCTTTAGGAAGTAAAACCAATCTATCTGGCATACCCGCCATTCCAGGTGAAGTAAATTTAAGTGCCATACCATCTATTTTTTTCACTCTATCTTTTAATTTATTTTCTATCTTTTTCTCTAATATCAGATTTCACTCCTTTTGATAGCAGACTTGGTAACATCTTGTAACCTTGTATTCATCACATTTTATCGCTGTTAGTGAACATCGTGACCCAAAATCCCTATAGAGTACTCTCTATTATAGAATTATAGGATATCCTAATATCTATAATGTCTATATTGATTTATATCTATATATAATAGTTGTTCACAATGTTCACTATAGTATATAGTTATTGATTTTTACACATTATTACCGATGAACAAGCTGTGTGAACAGCTTTTTTTCTTGTTCATCTCATTCACGGATATACACTCTTTGGATTCCATAAAGTGGTACTCTTAAACGCCCTTGTTTATTGCCATCATACTTTTTCCACCCTTCAATCTTTTTCATGATTGCGTTTATTTCATAAGAATCAATTTTTCTCATAGCTGTTGCTTCCTTACCGAATAACTCACACCAAATCTCCATGGTGCAAACTTGCTCCCTTCTTACTGTACCTTCTGTATCTTTACTAAATTCATCCCCTCTGATAAAGCTTCTTCTGGCATAAATATCCATCTCATCCCAGTTAGTAGGGAGTAAGGTTTCTAGATACTCTTTAACTATTCCTTCTCTTTCATCGCTTTCTAGTGCATCTATTTGTGCTTTACTTGCATATGCTTCCACCTCTTTACTCAATGTAAGCCTTTCACCTTTTTCATAATAAAGAAGTACTTCAGCCCAAATTTGGTCTACATCTTTTATTTCCCATGGCTTGTCTTTAGTTTCTCCTGATACATTCACTGGCCAAAACCTTCTCCCACCAGTAATATCTCTTAAAAATCCAGCTTCCTGATTAGTTGTTCCAACAATTATACACTGTCTTGGATGATCTTCTACTGTATAACCATAACTCGCTCTAAACTTATCATCTGCTCTAGTAAGAAAAGACTTCAAAGTATCCTCATCTACTTTTCTAATACCTGCTAACTCTCCCATTTCTATTATCCAATAGCCTTGAAGTTTCTCTGCTGCTGTCTTATCTTTCATATCTGATATAGCAAGAGAATCACTGAAGAACTTACCACCTAGTTTTGCAAAGATAGTACTTTTTCCTATCCCTTGTTTTCCTACTAAAACCAATGTAGTATCAAATTTAATTCCAGGATTATATATTCTTGAAATAGCTGCAACTAATGTCTTTCTTGTTACTTCCCTAGTATAGATGTTATCTTCAGCACCTAAATACCTAACTAATAATTCATCAACCCTTCTAACTCCATCCCAATTGGGTAGTCCCTTTAAAAAGTCCTTTATAGGATGACGTGATCTTTCAACTGCTACTTTTAGTATTGCTTCCTTAAGCTTTCCTGGAGAATAGAGTTTATAATTCAAATCTATATATCCAGCCAAGGATGCTTCATCTGTCTTATTCCATCCACTTTTAAACTTCTTCCACTTTAATTCTCCATCAACATCTATACTTTCTCTTAGTTCATTATAGAAAACTCCTTTTAAATTTGGATCATGTCTTAATATTAAAATCATATTAGTAAGAGTATTTTTTAACTCTCCTCTGTTATCTATTTCTAAACTAGCTTGCCAATCTACTTCCCCACCAAAATCCTCATTCGCTGCGCCAATTCTTTCAGTAGCTATTAGCTTTTTTACTTCAATATCTTTAGTAGCAAAATCTTGCATTGCCATGTATGACGGCATCTTTACAATAGGAGTACCTTCCTTAGCATCAGTGTCTAAGTCACCGAATTTATGAAGCCTCACTAAATCAAAAGCATTACATAATTTCCCTGAGATAGGATCAGTTCCATGATGAGAATATGCAAAATCTCCATTTTGATATATTACAAGTCCTCCAGCTGAACTTCCCTCAACATATGTGTACCTATTAGGATCATCACAAGGCGAATACACATCTTTTAAATACTTCTCTATTACATCGGTAACAGTATAGGTTCTACAAAATGCACCTATTATTCCATTTTTCTCTCTAGGGTCTCCTTGTCTTTCAGCCTGCCTTTTTCTTTCAACCTTGGTTCTTGAGGACTCAGGCCAATAGGACGAATCTCTCCAATCTGTATATCTATTTAAGACTTCTTCAGGATTGAGCCATTCTTCATCTAAAACTTTAAATACATATTCCCCATCTTTGGATGTAGAGGGCCAATACATTAATCTATGTGGTTCGTAGGTTGTGTCATCAAAGAAATCTATTCCTAGGTCCTCTGCAATTTTTCTTGATACAGCACCGTATTCATCAGGGGATATTGGTCTATTAAGGGGAATCACTAGTCTCAGCCTAGGTTTTGTAGGAGTATGAGAGTGCGTGGAATACATTACACACCCATATCCAAAGATACTCTCTACTGCTGCCCATAAATCTCCCTTAACAAAATCTGCATCAAGGGTTATGATTTGTCTCCAAACCACATTATTGACTTTCCTTCTACCTTCTTTTAAAGTACCACCTACAAATCCACCGATATCCTTTATTTCATCTCTGCTTGCTTTGCTCGACATCTTATATTCAGCATAGGTCTCACTTGTTCTGTAGGTTTCACTTAACTTCTTAACTAAATCAGACCACAGTATCTCTTTGTTTTTCCAGTTAATTTCTTTCCTACTTCTACCCGTAGCTATTGTTAGTAGAGAGTCGTGTTTTAGTTTGCTCTGTGCTTCTCTAGGCTCTATCATACACATCTACTCCTTACCCAGAATTCTATTAAGTCCTTTTCTAGCTCCTGCTAAATCTCCTGATAATGCTTGCCCTCTTAGGGTCTTAATTAATTGTTTTGATAAACTATCTTTGTATTTCCTTAGTTCAATAATAAAAATCTTAACTTCTTTATTCATCTATAGGCTCACCCATCTCATTGAACCTTTTAATATCAATATTCAATGCTTTAGCGACAGCAATCTCAGCCTGCATGCCACCTGATATTCTTTCTCCAAAGACCCATATCTCGTCACACTTTGTAAGAAGTGCTATGCCCATATCAATCCCTGCATTTCTTTCATCTAATATTTCATCATCAAGAAATGTAGTAAATATTGCATGAGGTGCTAAGGGGATGCCACCTTTTATATAGGCAAATCTTGAATAGCCTATAGCCTTCTTGATATTTCTTTCAATATCACCTTTTAGAGGTGAACAAATATATATAAATGGTTTGCTTTGCATTAGTTAGTCCTCCTAATCCTTTTTATAGTAATTACTTTCAAAAGCTTCAGCACCTAATGGAAGTCCAGGAGCCCAGGCTATACTCTCACCCATAATTTCTTCTACTTCTTCCAAAGATCCAAAGTTCTTAGGAACATCTAGAACTACTTCATCATGGACATGAAAAGCTATCTTGTAACCTGCTTTATCAAGTCTTATCATTGACTCTGCTAAACAATCACGAGCGACTGCTTGTATTATGTTTTCCGTTATTTTTCCTCCATAGGTGTCCACCCTTCCCCATTTTCTAGTTCCAGGCTCTGTTCCTTCATAAGTTAATTTATCTTTATTAAACCTCTCATCGATTTCAATTCTTGGTCTTATATAAGCTAGACTTCTCCCAGATGGTAGAGTAATAAAAAGAATCCCACTTCTATAAGAAAACTTAAGACCGTACTGCATATTTACAGTTTTTCTATCTCTAATTGCTCTAATTGCAGCATCTTCAATATCCCACCATAGCTTAACTATATTAGGGTTGGATCTTCTCCAAGTATCAACTAGGGGTTTTAACTCTTCTTCATTAAGCCCCATGTTTATCGCTCCCATTGCTTTAAGTGCTCCAACACTACCTCCATATCCTAAAGCAAGTTCTGATATTTTTCCTTTTTGCCTTAAGGGACTATCCTTTGTTATTTCCCCTATAGGTACTTTGAACATTTCTGCAGCTGAAGCCTCATATATCTTTCCATGACTATTGAAAACATTGATTCTCCAACTTTCACCTGCAAGCCAAGCTATAACCCTAGCTTCAATAGCTGAAAAGTCCGATATGATAAACCTACTATTATCTGATGGTATGAAGGCTGTTCTTATTAGTTGTGATAAAACATCTGGAACTGAGTCAAATAGTATTTCTAAAATTTCATATTCTCCTTTTAATAAGAGACTTCTTGCTAAGTCCAAATCATTCATAGAGTTTCTTGGAATATTTTGAACTTGAACAAGTCTTCCAGCCCATCTTCCAGTTATTGCACCATAAAACTGAAGTAAACCCTTTATCCTACTGTCTCTACATACTGCTCTATCCATTGCTTCATATTTTTTTACAGAAGTCTTTGACATCTCTTGTCTAAGCTCTAATACTCTTCTTACATCTGTATCCTCAACTTCTTTTAATAGATCAGATACTATCTCTTTAGATAAGCTATCTACTTCTACACCCTTATCTTCAAGCCAATCTTTCAATTGTTGAGGACTATTGGGGTTTTCTAGCTTTGTTAAATATAAGGCTTCTTCTAATAGTCCTTTTTGATACAACTCATCACAAAGAACAGCGTTATTGACTAACTCCCTATCTATCTTTACTCCATAGCTGTTTATCCTTTGGTCCAAGAACCATAGTTTTAACTCTTTCTCTTCCATTGGATAACTCTCTATTTTCTTCCTAACTTCTCTTTCAACTTCCACATCTCTTTTACAATACTTCTTAAACAGATTCCATCTATCAATATCATGGTGAGGAAAATTTCTGGTTCTACCACCATTTGATTTAGTTGGTTTACATGGAATTGAAAAGTATCTAATTAGAGCCTTTCCTTCATCCATCTTTTGAGTTTCTAGGTTTAAACATTTAGCTACATTCTCAAGGCTTCCAGGAAGACCTAGAGCTAAAGAATGTACTTGTGAACATCTCCATTCACTAGCTGCCATTTCTTTATTAAAATATTTTGCTAAGCAAGTTCTCTCAAATTGTGCATTAAACGCTGATTTTATAACTTTGGGATTGGATAAAGCTTGTATTACTTCCTTAGGTATCTCTTCACCTTGTGATAAATCTATAACTCTTACTTCATCGTCTCCAAATGCATATGCAAATAGAAGTATTTCAAAATCCTCAGATTCTGTGTATTTATAGACCCCACATTTCGTGAGGTCTACACTACTGAATGTTTCAATATCTATTGCTAGAATCTTCATAGTTTTTATCCTAAAATGTCCTCTGTACCAAAGTCATCCTCTGCACGAGATCTTCCACCAAGTGGCTCTCCATCCTCTAATTTTTGAAGGTTTTGTAGTCCACAGGCTATCCCCTTATTTCCATTCGCATTGTATGCATAAAACACTATTGAAGCCCTGCCATAACAACCTGAATAAAACTCTGTTGTATCTATGATTTGCTGTAGATTCTCATCAACTATTCCTGGTCTAACTGTACTATTTGCATTAATAAAGTAGCTGTTAGAATAAGCTTCATCATCTGCTCGGTCTATATCTCCATCACGAAGAGGGGTTTTTAAATTGGCAGGTATCTTTCCGCCTAGTTTTGTTACTCCTTCTTTCTTAGCTAATTCAATAGCTGCTTTAATTTTTTCTATAGTAGCCTTGTCACTCTTAGGAATGATTAAGCTCACTGAATATTTAGGGTCACTTCCGTTGATACTCTTTGGTTCAAATACATTTGCATAAGACATTCTCACTTTACCTGTTATAACTTTAGTCATTTTATCTACTCTCCTTTTAGTTTTTAAAATCTATTTCAGCACTACTTTGTATCTCTGGTCTTTTGTCTGCTTCAGGGACTAGCTGAATTTTCCCAGGTGGCACATCTATTAAAGAACCTAAAATCTCTTCAAATTCTTTTTTCCCTAATTCCTTCTCAAGCTTTGTAAGACTTAGAAGAGATTTAGAAAATATCATTTCTTCTTCATATCCAGCATCTAACAACTTCTTTGCTACTTCTTCCTCACTTCTATATCTTCTACTTCTCCTACCTTCAACTAACTTCATACCAGGCCACTTTTTCCCTTCTTTTATGGCTTTATTAAAAGCGTAATCTTCCACATCTGATGCCCATTTTTTTAGTTCATCAACTGTTAAAAGAACTTCTGATATCTCCTCATCTGTGAGAAGTGGTGGAGATTTAAAATCTAGACAAGCCAATTTTAAGTTTTCATCTGCCCTTGCTCTACATATAGCTTTAACTCCACAAAATCTACAATGATCTGAAGCTTTATATTCTCCTTCACCTTTAAAAGCCATTTCCGCCTTTGGTTTGACAATCATTTCTCCCCATTCTAAAAGTTCATCTAGTGAAATCTCATCTGTTGAAATGCTATCAAGCCTTGGTTGGATAATGGTCATTATGATTTTGTCTATGTCATAGAGGATTCCAAATCCATTAACTGCTCCTAGTGCATAAAGTCTCATTTGAGGGTTATCATGTGCGTCAACCTTAACTCCTCGTCCACCTTTTAGGTCTATTACCTCAATAGTATTATTTGAAATTATGAGTACGTCACTGGTCCCAAATCCTTCTGGTACCCACGAAGAAAAGTCCACCTGCTCCTCTAAAAGAATCAAGGAATCTTTACTAGCTTCATTAATCCTTTCTACTACTATGTCTACATAGGCTTGTACTGCATTTTCAATCTCTTCAGTATAAAACTCGTTTTGTTTCATTTCTTTAAGCTTTTTATTAAACTTAAGCTTAGATAATCTATTCAAATATAAACTTAGATGTAGTTCTGCTAACTCATGCATGAATGTTCCTTCCTCAGCATAGACAGAAGTTTTTTCAGCTATATCTTCCTCCAATCTTGCTGAGGGGGTACACTCAAGCCATCTATGTGCTCCTGAGGCTGAAAGTATAGCATGTTTTCTCATTGTATTTCCTCTGCATCTCTTAATAAGTCTGGATACTTTTCCTTTGGTATTTCACTTAACTTTCTAGCTCCATATTTGGTGATTAGTGCTTTCACCTCAGGCTGTTTTCCCGATTGGGATAGTAGGGCAAGACGGTGTCTTACCTCTTCTAATGTAGGGAGTTCTACTTTAGTCTCAACCGGTTTAGTTTCATTAGTCTCTACTACCTTAACTAAATCTTCAATGCTATTTGCTAAACTCCTTAAATCATTTACTACTTCTAAAGCTATTTTAATTCTACTCATTAGGCACTCTCCTCCTTCAGTGTTGAAATTAGAAGTCTAAATGTTTCCCTACCCTTTGGAGTAATAAGTGTCTGTGTCCCAACCCATCCAGTTTTCTCATTCATAGTTTCCTTTATTTCAAACAGACCATTATTCTTATCAGCATAAGGTTGAAGTTTTCCTTTCTTGTCACGATAGATAAACTTCTTATCTAGTAGGAAGCTTATAAACTTTCTTTCTCCTACTTTTAATGCTTTGGCTGTATCTCTAAAGCTAGTAAGAAGATTTCTATCGACTAGCTCATCGAAGTATTCTGCTTTAGGAAGCATTATTGCGTTATCTACACTTAATCTTGAGTTGGCAATCTTAAGCGATGCAATTTGGCTTTCTGCCATCTTAAGTGCCCTTGACATTACCATCTCTGGTGTATTCCATGCTTCTTCAATACTTATGAAATATAGTCTAGCTTGCTTTCCTTTTTCAGTTCTTTGAATCATACATAGTTCTTTTGCCATTTGGATTGTTATTTGGTGATCCATATATTCTGTTAATGGATTTTTAAAATTATTGGTTTCTCTTTTTTGAGTAAGCAATACATAATCAATTCCTTCTGTAAAACCATACTCTTTCATTCTGTTAAACCAATCCACATATTTTGTTTTCACCTCTAGAAATTCATGTAATGCCCTAGCTGATACAGTAGGTCTTTCATTACTGTAATCTACCACTATTAAACTATTCATCTTTTACTACCTCCTTTATAGATACTGACTCCACTATTTCACTTGGTACTAATACTAGAAGTTTCTGCTGCTTACCTAGTAGTAAATTTAAGAGCCTATCACGGATTTTTATATCTCCGCCTTTTAAAACATTTACTTTATTGCCTTTGATATCAGATACATTTATTTCTACTTGATGTTTTAGCATTTTCGTCACCTCAACTTTCTTAAGAATTTTGTCCCTCTATGTATAAGCCTTAAGAAAAGGGTGACCTCTACACTTTTCTAAAAAATATTTTTATTTTCTATAATCTTCCTAATTTTAATTCTTGCTCTCCATGCTTTCTGTGAAACACTAGACTCTTCAATCCCAAGTTCTCGAGCATATTCTGCCTGACTCATAGGTTTATCTGAAAGATATAGCTTTTGTATTAAATCTCTCTGTTGGGGTTTTAACTCCAGCAAAACATCTTGTACCACTTTTTTAGTAACTTCACATTCTAAGTCTGATAAGACTTTCTCTTCGATATCAGCATTAGGATCTATAAACATTTCTGCCTTATCGTTTAAACCATCAATGCTTTCATGTCTTCTGGTTTCTTTTCTATTTATGTCATAAGCTTCATCATCAAGTTGATGTAGAGTTTCTATTATCGCTTCAGTTACACCATCTTCCCCTGGTTTTAAAACTGTCTTACAGCCATCTGCACCGTAGTAAACGTAGTTGATTCTGTTCTTTTTGCTTGTCTTATGTTTTCTAAACATAAAAAATCCCCTTTCCACCAGATTGCACTGGTGGCAAAGGATACAAAAATAGGTCTGTGCCTATAAAGAAGTACACAGACCCTAAAAATAAACGCAATAAGGTAAGGGTACTTCTATTGCTACACAACTGTTCCTATGAACAGTGTGTAACAATATGTATCCTTTGCCCTATTGCAAGTCAGGCATTTGATATTTTTTCTGGAGACAAATAGCCCCCTTGTCTTAGAAAAATAACTAGATAAATGTCCCACTAGCTTTCTTTCTGAATATATTTTCTCATTTTTTCAACGACAATTAGAATATCCTCAATATCTCATTATTTATTTTTTTTGTAATTACTTATGTTAATAATTCGTGGTATAATATGGAAAGGGTAATTAACTTTTTTATATTTACTAATTATTATTTGAGAGGGTGTGTTCATGACTAGTTCTGATACTTTTAAGAGTGCTTTTGTTTTTGAAAGCTGCAAATGCAACACTGACTACAATGAGGTTGTTAACTTAAACACTGGAAATAAATCCAAGAGTCTTGTAGTTAGGAATGATGTTTCAAAAAACTATAGAGCTGCTTACATCTTTGGTGAAGGTTTAAAAGAAATAAGAAGGCAAAGGGTCAATGACAAAAACAATATTTTAGGTGAGTTTTTAGGCATAGAAAAAAACGACATAAACTCGGTCATGTCGTTCTTTAATAAGTATGGATTTTTATTTGATTTAAGTGGATATAATCAATATGTTAATGTAAATATAGAAGATATAATGTACTTAAAAGATAATCTTGAAGCATTAATTAATTTATTAAATGCCCAAGAATCAAGTCGTGTCAATTACAAGAAACTCTTAGATTCAGCACTGTTTTTACTACTTAAACAAGATCGAGTAATAAAAATTAACGATGAAACTGTATATGAATCTATTCACAATTCATTTTTAGAAAATATAAAAAGTGCCACTAAGATAAATCTTATAGAAGGGGGGAATATAGTTCATTTACAAAGAGATGATGGTGGAAAAGATATAGCATATAGATGTAAAGACTCCCTTTTAGAAAGCGGAAAGTATGACTTCGTAATAAGTAATTATGATATGGTACTGGAAGATGACAATCCATACATGGATTTTATAAAGCAAATTATCAAAGCCTATGTAATAAAAAATTCTATTTTTACTAAGGATGAAGAAATAGCTATTGAGTTTTTATTTCATTTTGTACAACAGATTTCTATATTAAGTCTTGACTTGATATCTTTAGATATGACTTTTTCAGATGAAGTTTATGATAAGATTCAATCCGCAGAAAATACATATTTACATGATGCTTTATTTAAAATATCAAAGTTTCTAATTGAAAGAGAAATTAATTATCATTTAGCTAAGATAAGACCTGTTTATAACGTGGAAACTATGCAACCCAACTGGAACTTGCCCTCTTTACTGTCAGCTATGTACCTTTCATTATTCTATTTAGATTCTAAACAGGTATCATATAGAGCATGTAAAAATGAAAACTGTGGTCAATTTTTTTTGGTATCTAAGACTAATTCAATAAAAAAATATTGCTGTGTTTATTGTACTAATGCAGTTTCACAAAGAAGATATAGATATAAAAATGGAGAGTGATAGATAATTATCATCTTTCACTCTCCATTTCTTTATTCTTTCTTAGGCTTTCTTCTATAGCTTTGGACAAACTCTTAATCTCTTGTCTATTAGGCCTAGTAGAGTTAGCTATTAACGTTTTCACATCAACAAGTATACCTTGAACTCGCTCATAATCCTTAGTAGAATGTTTCCATTCTGCTACTGCCTCTCCCACAGAGAAGTAATTGTCATTAGTTCCAAAAATATTATTAGTTTTACTAAAAGGCATAAGGAAGGCATTTAATACATTCTTACCTTCTTCACGCTCTTTTTCAAACTTATTGTTTTCAGCTATATATTCAGCATAAGTTATCTGCTTGTTTATATCAGTTGATTTTGGCAAATCACTATGCTTCCCCGATACTCCATATTTAAAGTACTTTGCATCTAAAACACACATATGACTATCAGTGAGCATAATAGTATCTGGCTCTAGAGCTGGATTATATCTTTCACCATAGTTTAGTCTCCAGCTAGTTTTTGGGAAATAATAATTCTTATTACCTACTCCATAAGTTTCATCTATTAGTTTTTCCCATATGTATTCAAAATTGTTGGTTCCAAAATAAAACTCTTCTGGATTATCTGCATTATTCCTAAAGTCAATTATTGCTAGCATACTTTGGAACAGTTCTTTCAAAGTATCATTATTAGCTTGTTGTAACTTTTGTTGAAGTATACTTCTATACATTTTAAGATTTGGATTTCTAACCTCTGCAGGCTTAGGAAGCTTGTATTTATAAATCCAACCTAGTTTTATAAAACTTTCATAAACACAGTACTTGTTAATTTCAGTTATTAGATGCTTGTCTGTATCATTGTTTTTTCGAACCATTAAATTAGGGAATACAAAACCAGCCTTTTGGACGATAGGTTGAATCTTATTAATGGTTACTTTCATGCTAACAGGTCCAGATGTACCAGGTACATACACTTCTTCATTCTCTTTATAATAATCATTTTGCAAATAATGGTGCATTACTCTAAAGTATGCTTGTACTGGAAATCTTACAGTTTTTAAAACTTGATTTGAAGTAATTTGAGATACTCTCGATTGATTGTCATTATACGCTTGAAGTACACTGATTAAGTCTACAATTTCATCCCTTACAGCTTCTTCTTTTTCTGATATCTTATACCCAATTGGAAAGTATACATTTACTTCATGCTTATCCCCTATTATTTGAGATTTAACTCCAACAAAGGTATCCCCTTCTCGATTAGTAGCATTCTTACAATATTCATTTAAAGGTCTAGATAAGTTAACTTCTATAAACTCATTACTCATCTTTAACTCCCTCAAATTCTTCCTTTTCAAATAAATTATCTTTGATATCTTGATTAAAGATATCAAATTTCCTATCCCCCTCATATCTGCCAAAGTCTTCAAGTACCTTTTCTAAGCTTTTGTAACTAGACTCAAATAAATCATCTCTACTAAATTTAAATGCATCATCCCAGAGATACTTAATAATTTTATCTCCAAATCTAGAATTTAAGTCTTCAATTTTTTTCTCCAATTTTACAGTCTCATCTAGTTCTATATCATATCTCTCAGCTATTTCACTTTTATTTTCTTCTAAAGAATAATATTTAAGAACATCTTCTGTAACAAAATATGCCCCTAATCTCTTATCCTCTGATGATAATGTAGTTGCTCCGCTAGTAATTATTTGTTCATTAACAACTGTATTAAATTTCCCCCAAGTTACGGATGTATCTAAAATATTTTTCCCTGCATGCTTTGCTTTTGTTACATCATTTTCTATAATTTTCATATTCCATCTTCTTTGAAATGCTGTATCTAAAGTAAAAACATTTTGATCCGCTGTATTCATTGTTGCTAAAATACTTAGGTTTGATGGAATAAAAATTGGAGTTTCTTTTTTTCCAAAAACTACATTTGCTATATTATAATTAGTTATCTTATAGGAACTTGTACCATCAAACTCTCTATCCAATAGTTGGAATATCTCTCCAAAAATTGCAGGTGCATTCCCTCTATTAATTTCTTCAATAACTAAGTAGAAGTGTTTGTTAGGATTTTTGATTGCCTTCTTTAATACTCTAGTAAACGGTCCTGGTGTAAAATCATAGGTTATTTCTTTTTCATCACCTTCACCTCTTACTGTCGGTAGAATTTGTCCTACAAAATCTGTATTCATATAGTCAGGATGGAAAACCACACGTTCCATTAAACTAAAATCATTACAATAATAATTCTCTATAGTATAACTCTTTCCAGACCCAGGTACTCCATATAATAAGATATTACTACCACCTACTAGCCTTTCTTCTTCATCAGTGATATAATTTTCTTCTGTTTCTTGAATTATATGGTTATTTAAGTCATCTACTGTTGCATCATGAATCCAATCGCTGTTACTAAGATAAAAAAATAAAAGTTCTTTTCTAAAAGCACATACAAATTCCCCGTTTCGTATCGCCTGTTGTGCAAATCCTTCTAATAATGCCTTTTCTATCGTCTCCTCCTTTATTTGTTTTGATAACGTATTGCTTGCAGTAGAATGCTTTAATTTCCAAGCGCAAATTACTATATCACCTTCACTATTAGTTGCGATACCTAATAAAACTGCCTTTTCACCCTGACTCAGTTTAGTAAATGCGTAATTATTTGATGTACCTTTTATTTGAACACGTTGCTCATAAGCAAGGTTTTCTCTACCTCCAAATGTTAGTTCTTTTGCACACACAGTTATTATTCCATGTGTGCTACTATTAACTTCAAAAAGTTCAGAATTACCTTCAATATTTTCCACACTTGCTGTATTCCCAAATATATTAAATATATTTTCCAATATTGTTTTCATGCTTCTCCCCCTCGTTAACAGACTTTATTTATAATATTGCATTTTTATTTCTTTAGCTATATTATATACCAACAAAGGGGGTACTGCATTACCTATTTGTCTCCATTGTTCCTTAAAATCTCCACACAATTCATAATCATCATCAAATGTTTGGATTCTCTTGATTTCTGAGATTCTTAAAAATCTATTTTTCCAATGAAAAGGACCCATGTTATTAGAAAAACTTGCCTGAATAGTCCATGATGGTCTAGCTGGTGATAGCTTCAATAAAAATGACCAATACCTTGATCTCCACTTGAAAATAGGATTAGGATAACCTCTCTCTTCAGTAAAATACAAATAGTTATCCCCTGGAGGAACTAACTTTAACAAGTCTTTGTGCTTAGAACCTGCCTGCATGTCCCTATCCTCTGGCAAGTCAATATCCAAATCACCTATAGCCTCACCACAGTTAACCCAAGGTTTCATGCCCTCATGTAAATCTACATCAAATTTTTCTGGGTCATAATGAGTTTCTTTAGGAAAAACGAACTTTTCACCAAAATCCTTCCTTACACCAACGCAAATAAATCTTTGTCTAGTCTGTGGTACTCCATAATCTGCACTATTTAAAACTTTATAACTAATCTCATAATTCAACTCTTCAGATTTTTCTATTAATAAATCCAATGCAGCCCTATGAGGCTTGAATACAAAACCATTCACATTTTCAAAAAAGAATATTTTTGGATTTAATTCTTCTAGTGCTCTAAAATAATTATATAGTGTAAAAGAGTTCTCATCTTCTAATGCTCTTTTTTTATCTGTTAAATAAAACCTTGATTTGGAATATGCAGGGCAGGGTGGCCCACCTGCTAGTATATCTACTTCTTTTACATTTGCTCTCTTTGGGATATCCGTAAAGTCAACTTCACGTACATCCTTACATTCTATAATCCTGTTTCTATCATGTTTCTTTAAAGTTTCACAAGCGACATCCCATATATCTGTTGAATAGATAATATTAAATCCAGCTTTTTCAAAACCTAGGTCTATTCCACCACCACCAGAATATATACTTACTACATTAATCATTATATCAACCTCTCATCTAAAAGTAATTATTCTAAGCTTTCTTTAACAAACTCTATCATTGCTCTAGCCATCAATGGAGGAACAGCATTACCAATTTGCATTTGAATAGATCTTCGACTTCCTATAAATTTATAATCCTTAGGAAAAGTTTGAATAGCTGCTATTTCTGGAACCCTTAGCCTCCTAGAATTCCAATGAAAAGGTCCTACCCAAGGTCCTGGTTGAGCCGTAATAGTCCAAGAAGGTTTATCTGGTGATAATTTTAATAGAAAATTCCAAAACCGCTTATCTGCTACAAACTTAGGATTAGGATGTCCTGCCCACGCGGTCAACATTTTATAATTCTTTCCAGGTGGTACTTCTTTTAATTCATTTTCATAGGTACCCCCTTCAACTGTTTCTTCAGGCTCAAAATATTCCGGAACATCATATTCACTCATTACTTCTCCTACATTTATAGGGTCTAGAAGACCTAGTTCTTCTTTTTCTTTTTGTGTTGCTGCGTGTGTTTTCTTAGGTTCTTCAGTTTTAAATTCCCCTTTTGTTCCAATAATAAATAGCCTTTTTCTTTTTTGGGGCACTCCATAGTTTAATGCATTAGCCTTAATTATTTTATATTTATATCCTTCACCTTCTATAATTGAAACGAATTCATCAACAATAACTTTATTTGTTGGATGCAATAAACTCTCTACATTTTCAAACACAAATCCATCAGGTTGTAAATCCTGTAATACTCTTAAGTACTCGTTTACTAATAATGCCCTTGGATCATTTATTCCTTTTCTAGTATCATTTCCAACCCAATAACCCATTTTTGAAAATGGTTGACAAGGGGCACCGCCAATTAATATAAATTTATCATATTCGTGTTTATCTAAAATTCCCTGAAAGTAAGAACTTTCATATTTATGTAAATCACCACATATGATCTCTGTACCTTTAAATAACTCATTCGCTTTCAATGTCTTAATGCAATCCTCATCAATATCTATTGCTGATATAACTTCCACACCAGCCATAAACGAACCTATATCAAAACCTCCGGCTCCTGAAAACAAACTAACTGCAACAATATCCTTATTTTTCATTATTTATTACCTCAATTCTTAAGTTGTTAATAATAGTCAACTCTGCTTTATCTTTATTGAAACTATATACTTTTGCTGAAGAAAAAAATTTTGTTTGGCTCTTCGGCATTCTTTTGGATTTAAGGGATTCATATCCAAAAGGTTCTAAAATGAACTTAACCATACTACCAATGCATTGTTTAACATGTCTATCTTGAAAATTGAATTGTTTATCATTTGCATATCTGCATTCTAAATCATAAATACAACCAGCCAATGCTGGTCTATCATTATTGCAAGATATAATCATTTTATTTATATTCTCAATATCCGATAAAAAATCAAATACATTTTCTGCAGTATCATTGTTACTAAAGCAAACATATTTAGGTTGTTTTTTTATAAATTCTTTATAGGTATTTATCATGGCAATCCTCTCTCTTTTTAAACATATGATATGCAAATTGTAATATGTCAATATGCATATTATATAATTTTAGTTCCTCAAAGTCAAATAAATATTTTGGTCCCTTAACAGTAAAATGTATTAAAATTTACAAGGTTGTTGTTAAGATTTTAAGTTTTAAAATACAGCAAAAGTTGATGATTTCTTTTAAAATAAAATTTACTTTCGCGTACACAATAGACCCCCCTAACAAAAATCCCCCCAAAACTAAGTCCAGGGGAACAAAAACACACCTACATATTCACTTAAAACCCTCTCAACCCAGCTATCTCAACCTATTCCTTCTCTATCAATACTACCGTCTCAACGTGTGTCGGTTGAGGGATGGGAAGGCAAATCTTTCACATCATTTTGAGTCCTTTTTCTATTAATCTGCTTGTGCATTTTACTCTGTATGGAATTTGAGTATTCCGTTTTATAGATGAAAGTTAGCTTATATGGGTTAGTATTTCCATCCTCATCAACCTCTCCAATAATAACTTTCTCTACAATACTTTCAAATACATAGCGATCAAACTCTGTTAAAACTTCATTTTTCTCAAGCACCTTCCTGAAGTGTTCAATTCTTTTTTCCAAATCAATATCTTCGTTTGAAGACTTCTCTAACTGCTCTTTCTCACCTAAAAGTCCTTCTAGGACTAATTCTATTTCGCCATATTTCTTTTCATAAGTTGATTTATCTATTACTTCTTCCAAACGCATATCAATCAGCCTATTGCGTTTTTGCTCTATGGATTGGATTTCATTTTCTATTTTAATCAATCTTTTTTGAAAGTTATTATCACTCAAAACATTTTCCATTCTGTTTACAAGTTCATCTAATACATCAGAATTATTATAGCATAATAATTTATATGATTCTATAAAGGCATCTTCAAGAATTCTTTCTTCAATAGCCTTGCTATCAGGGCAATATTTTCTGCCTTTCTTTGTAGCTGTTACACACTGCCAGATTACTTTTTCATGTTTAGTGCCACTATGCCAGTTTCGCCTAGATAAATTGCTACCACAAGAGGCACATTCTAGCATACTACTAAAGGCATATTTTCTACTATATTTTTCTCGCTTTCCATTCTGAACACCTCGACGCTTAGCACCTCTTTTATTTAGTATTGCTTGTGCCTTTTCAAATATTTCTTCACTAACAATAGGCTCATGATGATTTTTTATATAGAATTGATCCTCCTCACCATAATTATCTAGTCTTCTTTTTGAAATAGGGTCAACTGTAAAGGTTTTGCCCTGTAAGACATCACCTTTATATTTTTCATTTTTAATGATTCCCAGAACCCCTGTATCATGCCATTGGCTGTTTCCATATTTAGTTTTATATCCAAGCTTTGTTAACTCTTTTGCAATTACATAACCGCCAGCACCTTCTATATATCTATCAAATATATACCTTACAATATCTGCCTCTGCTTCATTAATAGATATGCTCTTATCAATAGGGTCATAATCATACCCCAAGCAACTTGCAAACCCAACCAGTTCACCACGCTTCATTTTCATCTTCAATCCCTTTTTAACATTGGCTGAAATATTTTCCACTTCTTGCTGAGCAACAGAACTTAGTATGACAAGCAATAACTCACCATCCATTGTCATTGTATTTATATTTTCTTCTTCAAAAAATACAGCAATATTTCTTTCTTTTAACATGCGTACATATTTCAGTGTATCCAAAGTATTTCTTGCGAACCTTGATATGGACTTAGTAATAATCATATCGATTTTTCCATCCATACAATCATTAATCATCCTCTGGAAATTTTCACGCCTTGCTACTTGAGTTCCAGTTATAGACTCATCAGCATAAATATCTACCAGTACCCATTCTTTACGACTATTTACTAAGTCCTTATAATACATAACCTGTGATTTATAACTACTTAACTGTTCTTCTGAATCCGTACTGACCCTTGCATAGGGGGCAACACGCAAAATATCATCTATTTTTCCTGCTGTACGTTCAGAAATTTTTCTATTTGCCCTAATTACTTCAACTTCACGCATTATAAAGTCCTCCCTTCAGCTATTAATCATTACGGAATCAGTATAATAATTTATCTTATATATGACAATCATATGGATTATGATGTTAGGTCTGAAAGAACACCATAATCTTGCATAAGTCTATTTTTAATCATTGTAAATTCTTTTTCTGTTATAAGAGCCAAAGACAATAGTTGTCCTAACATGGCAATTTGCATACTATATCGAATCAACCTATCTTTCATAAAAATCCCCCTTTCATCTTCAACGGACTAAAATAATTATTACTATTTTTTGAATGATGAGGGCTGGGTAGCCTTCTACCTGTTTTAATTAAATTTCAAATAAAACGGACGGCTGTTGGCACAGCTCCACGGGATTTTGCCCTTCCAGCATTCTGCCGAAACCCTACCCATTGCCTGCGACGCTCTTAACGCTCGGACGGTGGCTATAGGGGAGTATCATTATCACATTTATATGTTATCGCCTACAAACTGCCATATTTGCTTTGAGGTTTGATATTGTTCGCTCTCCCTAAATAGAGGTCTTGGCGTATCAGCCCCTTGGCTCAATATAAATGAATGTATCCGTTTTATTTTCTACTGCAACAGCGTTATCTTCTGTGCTTTCTTTGTCAATGTTCAAATGTCTAATGTATGGATAGAACCATGAGAGAAATATGGAAAGGGGTGCATATTTCTTACTATGGATTTTGCCTATCAAGCTACATTAAAGGTTAAAATTTTTGTAATCAACTTAGTTTCTAGCCTACGGCGTAATACTTCATCTACACAAAAATGCGGATTACCACTTTCATCGTATAGCTGCCTTGTAGATAGTACAGCAATATACCCTTCATAATGTTTCAGAACGGCGTTAATAGCTTCCACATCCCCACTAGAGGCTAATACGATAAGCGGATAGGAAAGTAGATGATTATTTTTTCCTGCCTTTTTACTCATGGACATCTCCCCCCATAAAAGTTTTTATCTGTTGTAAAGTTCTTGTCCTTTGGTACTGTACGGTTGAACGCAACATATTTAGCTTGTCCCCTATTTCTCTGTCAGATAGTTCAAGAAAATAGGAGAGTAGGATAATATCTCGTTTCTGTTCTGGTAAATTATCTAATGCCCCTGCAATAACGTCATCTGTAACAATGACATCAAGACCTAAGACATTGAAAATTTGTTCAGTAACAAAGTATTTGTCTACTGTATAAAGCTGATCCATTTCCTTTAAAGATAAATCTGAAAAGCTTTTTTCCTTTTTAC